>Ga0101944_10000389_pt1 | contig 132745 bp, 114 predicted proteins | sample DewCreD2012metaG_FD_75245 | JGI IMG/M metagenome (GOLD analysis project Ga0101944, IMG submission 75245) | Hot spring sediment bacterial and archeal communities from British Columbia, Canada, to study Microbial Dark Matter (Phase II) - Dewar... ...
GCCGGGCGCTATGCTGTGCGGCACGGTGGACCGAATCGCGGATCAACCACAGGAGAGCACACGATGAGTCTGACGCGAAGGGTGTTCCTGTCGGGGAGCGCGGCAGGGCTGGCCGGGGCGGCGCTGGCGCCGCCGTCGCTGGGCGCGGATGCGGCCGCACCGAAGATCCGCATCGCCGCGCGCCACTTCGGCGCCAATCTCGATGGCGCTAAGAAGGCCGGCCTCGAAGGCGTCGAAGTGGGCGTGGGCGGGCCGAAGGACACGCTTGACATCGCCGACCCCGCCCGCCGCGAGAAGATCAAGGAGCAGATGAAGGCCACGGGCGTCGCCGTGGCGTCGCTCTCGATGGACCTGCTGAACGGCAACCCCGTGGCCACCGACCCGCGCGGCCCGGCCTGGCTCGAACAGTGCATCGAGGCCGCGAAAGACCTCGGCGCCGTCGGCATCCTCGTGCCTTTCTTCGGCGGGCAATCCAGCCTGCGCAACGGCAGGGGGCTGATCAAGGAGCGCGTGGATGCTCTCGTCGCCCGGATGAAAGAGATCGCGCCGAAGGCCAAGGCGGCCGGCGTGAGCCTTGGCCTCGAGAATACCTGCTCGGCGAAGGAGAACCTCGAGATCCTCGACGCCATCGGCGCCGAAGGCGTGAGCGTGTACTACGACATCGGCAACTCGACGGGCGGCGGCTACGACGTCCCCGCCGAAATCCGCGCCCTCAAAGGCCGCCTATGCCCCTGCATCCACTTCAAGGACGGTGGCAGCTACCTGGGCGAAGGCAAAGTGAAGATGGAGCCCGTGGCCGAGGCCCTCAAGGCCATCGACTTCCGGGGCTGGATCGTGCTCGAGACCGCCTGCCCCTCGAAGGACGCCGTGGCCGACTGCAAGCGCAACGCCGACTACATTCGCAAGCTCATGGGCCTGACGACCTGACAGGGGAGGCGAAGCCCCACGCCGGAACCAAGGAGGCCGAGACGCCATGCCCCAGCCGAACATCGTGTTCATCCTGATGGACGACCTGGGCTGGACCGACCTCGGCTGCATGGGCAGCCCCTTTTACGAGACGCCCCGCCTCGACCGCTTCGCGCAACAGGGCGTGCGGTTCACCGACGCCTACGCCTCCTGCCCCGTCTGCTCGCCCACCCGCGCCAGCGTGATGACCGGCAAGTATCCCGCGCGGGTGCAGATCACCAACTTCATCGCGGGCGCGGCCACAGGGCGCCTCCTCTCGACGCCCTATCTCCACTACCTGCCGCACCAGGAGAAGACCCTCGCCCGCGCGCTCCGCGAGGGCGGCTACCAGACCTGGCACGTGGGCAAGTGGCACCTCGGCCACGAGCCCTACTGGCCCCACCACCACGGCTTCGACGTCAACATCGGCGGCTGGGACGCCGGCATGCCCCGCAGCTACTTCGCGCCCTACGGCAACCCGATGCTGCCCGACGGCCCGCAGGGCGAGTACCTGCCCGACCGCCTCACCGACGAGGCCATCCGCCTCATCCGTCACAACGACGGCCGCCCCTTCTTCCTCAACCTCTGGTACTACCTCGTCCACATCCCCGTCCAGGGCAAGCCCGCCTACGTCGAAAAATACAAGGCCAAGGCGGCCTCGCTCGGCCTCGACCGCCGCGACCCCTTCGCCCTCGGCGACCACTTCCCCTGCGACCACAAGCGCGACCAGCGGATTACCCGCCGCCTCTTTCACAGCGACCCCGGCTACGCCGCCATGATTCAGAGCATGGACGAGAACATCGGGCGCCTGCTCGATGCCCTTGACGACGAGGGCCTCTGCGAGAACACGATCGTCGTCTTCACCAGCGACAACGGCGGCCTCGCCACCGCCGAGGGGAGCCCCACCTGCAACGCCCCCCTCGCCGAAGGCAAGGGCTGGATGTACGAGGGCGGCACCCGCGAGCCGCTCTTCATCCGGTGGCCAGGCGTCACGCCGCCCGACACCCTGTGCCGCGCGCCCGTGACGAGCACCGACTTCTATCCGACCTTCCTCGAGGCCGCCGGCCTGCCGCCGCTGCCCGAGCAGCACTGCGACGGCGTGAGCCTCCTGCCGCTACTGCGAGGCGAAACGCGCCTCGACCGCCAGGCCATCTTCTGGCACTACCCCCACTACAGCAACCAGGGCGGCGCGCCCGGCTGCTCCGTCCGCTCGGGCGACTGGAAGCTCATCGAGTTCTTCGAAGACCGCCACGTCGAGCTCTACAACCTCCGCGACGACGTCGGCGAAGAGCGCAACCTCGCCGGCGAGGAGCCCGAGCTGGCCCGCGAGCTGGCGGCGCGCCTCCACGAATGGCTGCCCACCGTCGGCGCCCGCATCCCCGAGCCCAACCCCAACTACGTGCCTCGCGCCGAGCCGTAGGGCGACCCACGCCCTGTCAGGAATGCCACCAGGAATGCCAACTCTCCCCCTGGCATTCTTGCCTTGGGAAAGGGTGTTGCGTCCTCAAGCATCAATTATCCGCTCGCCTTGGGGCCGGGGGCGGATCGCCAGTGCACAGCGACATCGAGCCGCCGCACTCCGACAGGCTGACGCATTTCCCGCGGCGCCTTGCTGGTCACTGTGGACCCACTACTTCTGTGTCTTCCCTGCCTTGCCGCCCTTGTCGCCGCCGGGGCGGGGGACGGGCCAGGGCTCGACGTGTGCGCGCTTGGCCCAGGCATCGTAGAGGGCGGAGAGTTCCTTGACCTTGTCGGGGTTGGCGGCGGCTAGGTCCTGGAGTTCCGTGCGGTCGGCCTCCAGGTCGTAGAGCTCCCAGCCGCCGGGGTGCTTGGAGACGAGCTTCCACTTGCCCTGGCGGACGGCCCGGTTGCCCTCGTGCTCCCAGAAGAGGACGCGGGGCACCGAGGCCCCGCCCACAGTTGTATCGCGGGACGGGGACGTCCCGCCCACAAAGATGGGGAGAAGGCTCTGGCCTTCGAGGGGCTGAATGTCCTGGCCGTTGAAGGTCTTGGGATACTCGCCGCCGGCCACGTCGAGGCAGGTGGCCATGAGGTCAATCGTGTGGCCGACCTGGCTCGTGAGCTTGCCGCCATCCTTGATGACGGCCGGCCAGTGGACGACGAGGGGCGAGGCGATGCCGCCCTCGTGGGTCCAGTGCTTGTAGAGGCGGAAGGGGGTGTTGCTGGCGTTCGCCCACGGAAGGCGATAGCTCTCAAAGGACTCGGCGGGGCCGGGCGGCACACCCTTCTGGCCGCGGCCAACCGGCTCGGCGCAGCCGCCGTTGTCGGTGAGAAACAGAATGAGCGTGTTGTCGAGCTTGCCCAGCTCGCGGAGCTTGGCGACCAGCTTCCCGATGTTCTGGTCCATACGGTCCACCTGCGCGGCGTAGACGGCCATCCGCAGGTCCCACATCTCCTTGTCGGCCACGTCGTCCCAGGCGGGGGCGGCCTTGTCGCGGGGCGTGAGGGGCCACTTGGGGTCCACAAGGCCCCTCTCGATCTGGCGGCGGTGGCGCTCCTCGCGGAGCTTGTCCCAGCCTTTCATGTATTTGCCCTTGTACTTCGCGATGTCTTCGGGCCAGGCGTGGAGGGGCCAATGAGGTGCGGTGAAGGCGAGGTAGAGGAGGAAGGGCTTGTCGCCGCGGCCGAACCTGTCTACATATTCGACCGCCTTGTTGCCGAAGGCATCGGTGACGTAGAAGCCCTTTGTGTCGGGGTCTATCTGCCTGTCGTCCTCGGCGAAGAGGCGGCCTTTGTCGATCTTCCAGTAGTTCGAGCCGCCGCTGACGAGGCCGTAGTAGTGCTCGAAACCGCGGTCCACGGGCCAGTGGGGGCGGCTCTCGCCGACGTGCCACTTGCCGACCATGAGGGTCGTGTAGCCCGCGGGCTTGAGGGCCTCGGCGAGGGTCACGCAGCGGTCGTTGAGGAAGCCGCGATAGCCGGGCACGCCGTAGTCGCCGACCATGTGGCCGACGCCTGCCTGGTGGGGGTAGAGGCCGGTGAGCAGCGTGGCCCGCGACGGGCAGCAGCGGGGGGTGTTGTAGAACTGCGTGAAGCGGATTCCCCCCTTCGCCAGGCCATCGAGAGTCGGCGTGGCGATTTCCCCGCCATAGCACCCGATGTCTGAGAAGCCCATATCGTCGGCCATGATGATAATGATGTTCGGCCGCTTTGCGGGGGCGGCGTTCACGTCGGCTCTCCTCAGCAGGGGATACGAGGCAGCGAGCGAGGCGAGAAAGCTGCGGCGGCTAAACTCAGAAGCCATGGGGTCACTCCTCTTCCGCGGGGAATCGGCCCATCAGCTCGTGCCAGAAGGAGACGGTGGGCCTGCCCATGTTGTCGCGCCAACGCGGCTCGACGGTCGAGAGAAACGCGTGCAGGGCCTCGGTGAGGGGGAGGGGAATGCCCCGGTCGGCGGCCTCGGCAAGGAAGTAGGGCAGCTCGGGGAACTTGACCCACAGGCCCTCGCCCTTGCCCTCGATGACCTGGGAGGCGATGGCGGCGAAGTGGCGGCGGAAGCCGTCGTCGCCGCCCACGGCCTCGCGAATGACTACGGGGTCCACGCCGGCTCGCACACCGAAGGCGAAGGCCTCCATGTAGGCGGCGTCGCCGAGGCCCATCGCGAGCTGGTTCACGCCCTTGACAATCTGGCCGCAGCCGCTGGGGCCGCAGTAGACGAGGTGCTTCGGGCCGCCGAGGGCCTCGAGGAGCGGGCGGCAGCGGTCGAAGGCCGCGCGGTCGCCGCCGACGAACATGCGGAGGGTCCTCGTCTCGATGCCGTGCGGGCCGCCGCTCACGGGCACGTCGAGCAGCGTTGCTCCCTTCGCGGCGAAGGCGGCGGCGAGGCGGCGTGTCTCCGGCGGCGCCGTGGTGCCCAGGTCAATGAGGACCTGGCCCTGCCGCGCGTGGGGCAGAAGCTCGCCCTCAGCGACCTCGACGAAGATGGCCGACGAGCGGAGGCTGGCGAGCACGATGTCGCAGCAGTGAGCGACCTCGGCCGCGCTTGCCCCGCGCTCTGCGCCCGCTGCGACGATCGCGGCGAGGCGTTCCTCGCTGATGTCGAAGGCCGCGAGCGGGTGACCAGTGGCGAGCAGATTGCGCGCCATGGCCCCACCCATCGCGCCCACGCCGATGAAGCCGAGCGGTCGAGTTGCCATCCGTGTTCAGCCTTTCACCGCGCCGAGTTGAATGCCCTTGACGATGAACTTCTGCGAGACGATGAAGAGGAGGATGAGGGGGATGATGTTCATGACGCTCGCCGCCATGATGAGGTTGGTCTGCCGGCCATACATGGTGTCGAAGTAGAGCATGCCGATGGGCAATGTCCGCAGGTGCTCGCTCTTGATGAGGATGAGCGGCCAGAAGAAGGAGCCGTAGTTGCCGAGGAAGGTGAAGATCGCCAGCGTGATGAGCCCAGGGCGCGCGAGCGGGAGAATCACGTCCCAGAAAACCTGCCAGTGGCTGGCGCCGTCCATGGCCGCAGCCTCGTCGAGCGAGGGGGGAATGGTGAGCATGAACTGGCGCAGGAGAAAGGTGCCGAAGGCGCTGAAGGCGGCAGGCACGATCAAGCCCGCATAGGAATCGAGCAGGCCCAGCTTCACCATGAGCGCATAGTTTGGAATCATTGTCACCACGCCCGGGATCATCAGCGTGGCGAGGTAGAGGCGGAACACATGGTCGCGCCCCCGCCAGTGCAGCCGAGCGAAGGCATAGGCGGCCATCGAGCTGGTGAGGCACTGGAGAAATGTGACCCACGCCGCCACGAACAGGCTGTTGAAGTAGTAGCGCCCGAACGGAATCTGCTCGAAGACCTTGGGGTAGTTGCTCGGGAGCCACTTGGTGGGGAATGGGTTGAGCCGCTCGACCTCGACGAGCGGCTTGAAGCTGGCGAGCACCATCCACAGGAATGGCACGAGCATGGTGGCGGCGATGAGCCCGAGCATCACGTGGCTCGCGCCGAAGCGGCCGCGGCGGTACCACCAGGCTCCGAACGCAGGCGATTTCTCGATCCCATCGGGCATTGGCGATCACCAGGTTGCGTGACCCGTGATGCGTGACGCGTGAGAGAAAAAGGTCAGTAGCTGAGTTCTTTGGCCCCGAACTTCCAGTTCACGAGCGTGACGGTGAAGATGACGGTGAAGAGCACCCACGAGATGGCCGAGGCATAGCCCATCTGGAACTCTTCGAATGCCTTGGTGTAGATGTGGTAGACGAGCGTGGTGGTGGTGCCGGCCGGGCCGCCGAAGGTCATCACGCGGGCCTGCTCGAAGCCGCCCTGGAGCCCGCCGATGAAGCTCATCACGACGATGAAGAACGTCGTCGGCGCGAGTTGCGGCCAGGTGACGTGCCAGAAGGTCGCCCAGCGTCCCGCGCCGTCAATCTGCGCAGCCTCATAGAGCTCCTGAGGCACATTCGACAAGGCGGCGAGGTAGAGGAGCATGTTGTTGCCGCCGATGGCGATCCAGATGCCCATGAGGATGATCGCGTCGCGGGCGCCCAGGCCCCATTGCCCGCGGCGGAGGCCCACCGTCTCAACCTCGAGGCCCTTGGCCCAGGGCCAGAGGGCGAGGAACAGCACGAAGGCGAACGCGGCGCTTGCGAGCGCGGCCCGAGCCGGCACCCGCACGAAGGCGCGAAGCAGTCTGCCCGCGCCCAGCAGCCCGAGCCCCACGGCGACCACGACGGCGAGGCCGAAGACGTTCTTGGTAGAGAGCAGCCACACCGGCGCTTCGACACCCTTGACCCCCAGCGTGCCGAGCGCCCAGTTGATCGCAGCGTTGATCGGCCCGAAGTCGGGGTTGTAGAGCGCCTTCCACAGGATCATCAGCGCCACGCCGCTGGTGAAGGTGGGCAGGTAGAACAGCGTGCGGTAGACCACGATGCCGCGGAGGCTCTGGCTGAGCAGCAAGGCGAGGAGGAGGGAGCCCGCAATGGCGAACGGCAGGCCCATCATCAGGTAGACGGTGTTGAGGAAGTAGAGCCAGAACTGCTGGTCGGCGAAGAGTTCGGCGAAGTTCCGCAGGCCGATCCAGCCGAACGGCACCGTGCGCTGAAGGTCCCAGTTGGTGAACGCGATGGCGAGCGAGAAGAGCACCGGCCCGGCGGTGAAGACGAGGAAGCCGAGGAGATTGGGCATCAGGAAGCCCATCGCCGGCCAGAAGTCGCGCTGCTGTCCGCTCGTGCCCTTCATCATGTCCTCTCGCGGGGCAGGGACGCCCCGCCTGCGATCCGCCCCCACCCCCCTCCCTTCCAGGGAGGGGGCAGGGGGAGGGTCGGACCGCAGTACGACCCTCCCCCTACCCTCTCCCTGAGAGGGAGAGGGGTGAGCAAAAGCTCACTTGCGCGTCAGCTCCTCGTAGCGCTGTCGCAGCGACGGGTCGCGCCGAACGGTCTTCTCGATCTCTTCGTTGATCTGTCGGGCCGCGGTGCGCATCGCGTCGGCCGCGGGCTTCGTGCCGTTCTTGACCAGGTCGAGCTGCCTGTTGATGATCCGGCCGGCCGCGTTGCCGTTGACGAACGGGCTCATCTGGTCGGGGATGCCGTACTGCATGATGTCGCGCCACACCGCATTGAAGTCCTCATTCGGGAACTTGGGGTCGTGGAGGTACAGGTCGGTGTAGCAGTAGCGGATGACGGGCGCCAGGGCGTCGGCCTGATGGTTGATCAGCTCGTTGTACTCCTTGCCGGCCAGGTACTTGAGGAAGGCCACGGCCTGTTCACGGCGAGGGCTGTTGCGGTTGACGAGGGTCGAGCGGCCATAGCCGCGGAAGAGGCGCTGGGGCCCGTGGGGGCACTCGACGGCGCCCAGGCGCAGGCCCTCGTAGTCGCGCAGGGTGCACAGCCACCAGCGTCCGCCGAGTGCCATGGCCGCCTTGCCGGCGCCGAACCAGGTGATGGTGCCCGAGCCCCAGCCGCCGGCCGTGGCGATGGCGGCCTCTTCGACCGGGCTGGGCGCCACGCGGTGCTTGTAGATGAGGTCCTGCATGAGCTGAATCGCCGCGATGTTCTCGGGGCTGTCGAGGACGCAGCGCGTGCCGTCGGGCGTGTAGACGCGCCCGCCCCACTGGTTGCAGAAGTGCTGCCAGTTCCACCAGTCCATCATGAAGCCGAAGTGCTCGACGCGACCGCTTGCGCCTCGGACCGTGAGCTGCTGCGCCAGGGGGATGAACTGGTCCCACGTCCACGGCCCTTTGGGATAGGGGATGCCGTGGCGGTCGAAGAGGTCCTTGTTGATCCAGATGGCGTTCACCGAGGCGTTGGTGGGGAAGCCGTAGGTGCGCCCCTCGTGGAGGCAGTTGGGGTGGGCGGCGGCCCAGCAGTCCTTCTCGACGTTGATCCCCGCCGCGGCCAGCTCGTCCGTGACATCCAGGGCGATGCCGCTCTTGACGTAGGCCGAGAGCTGGAAGCCGTCGTAGCAGTCGAAGAGGTCGGGCCCCACGCCGCCGATGCACTGGACGATGACCTTCTGCATCCCGACGTTGGAGGGGTCGAGGCGGAGGGCGTACTGGGGATGAAGCCGATTGAAGACGGCGATCTGCTCGCGACGGGCGGGGTTGTCGTCGCTGATCCACACCAGCGGCGTCTTGCCCTCCTCAGCCAGGCGCGGCTGGAGGAGCCACGCCACGCCCGAGAGGAGGGCGAGCACTGCGAGGGCGCCGGCGAAGAGGTGCTTCATCAGGACCGCCTGAGTGGAGTGCCCGGGCTCCCGGGGGCATTCTAGCCCGGCGGCGGCGGCGGGTCAAGGAGGCCTTCCGACGCGGGCGCGCAGCCGCCCCGCCTGCGAGCCCCCTGCCGTGGGGGAGGCTTCGCGGGAAGCGAGGGGCGCCCTCTATCTGAGCAGCACGAGCATCAGCCCCACCAGCCCCAGGCAGATGGCCAGGGTGACGAGGAACCCCACCCACGACTGGGTGGAGGGCTTGACGACGAAGAGCCCGCCCGCGGTGCACAGGCGCTTCTCGGGTGGCACGGCCTGGTCGAGGGGCAACTCCAGGTTGGCCTCCTGGCCGATGGGGGTGTAGATCTTCTTCAGGAAGCCATCCACGGCCTCGGCCTTGGGCCGCCGCGTGAGCAGGCTGCCCACGACGCCGCCCACAAAGCCGGTGAGCAGCGGCAGGGCCGTCACCACGAACCGGCTGCACACCAGAACGTCGCGGCCAGCGCTGTCCTTCGCCCAGTCCAGCAGGCCCTGGGCCGTGAGACGTTGGAAGAGCGCGCCGTCGGCGGTCCAGGTGCGGACCCCGTCGGCCACGGTGAGCAGGCCGGCCTGCACGAGGCCCTCCTGGCTCCATCCGAGGAGGTGGCGGGTGAGGAGGAACGAGGCGGCGGCCAGGAGGATGCAGACGAAGACGCCGCCGGCGTTCATTCGCCGCCACAGGATGCCCATGGCCGAGGCGATGCCGACGAAGGACATGATGTTGACGTAGTCGAGGATGGCGCCGACCACGCTGTGGCGCAGGTAGATGGCCATGCCCGTGGCCGCGGCGATGATGGCCAGGCCCGCAAACTTCGTGACCTGCACGCATCGGTCGTCGGTGGCGTGCGGGCGGATGTAGCGGCGGTAGATGCTCTGGGAGAACAGCCCGGCGACCGTCACCTGAATGGCCGAGCCGGTGGACATTCCCGCGGCCATCACACAGGCGAGCATCAGGCCCTGGAGCACGGGGCTGAGCAGCGCCCGCACCGAATCGCCGAACGCGGCATCGGGCTGCACCCGCTCGCCGGTTCTGAAGAGGAACACGAGCCAGCAGAGCGCCAGGATGCACCAGCCCATCGTGCAGATGCGCTTGAGCACGTTGCCGTAGGTGAAGCCCATGCGGCCCTCCCACTCGGTCTTGCCGGCGCCGCACACGGTCATCAGGTGGGGCTGGGCCAGCATCGAGATCGGCGAGTTGATGCACAGCAGCAGCACCGTGGCTAGCGAGAAGGTCTTGAGGTCGAAGAGACTCAGGTAGTCCAGTTGCGCCGTGCTGCGCTCGGAGAGGGCCTTCACCGCTCCCGACCAGCCGCCCACCTGCGGCAGCGCGAGGGCGGCCGGAATGGCGAGGAACGAGAGCGCGATGATCATCAGCCCCTGGACGAAGTCGGTGCGGATGGCGGCGATGATGCCCCCCCAGTAGCTATAGACGATGAAGACGGCGGTGGTGATGAACAGGATGCCGTAGAACCACATGTCGGCCTCGCGCTTCGGCACGCCGCGGGCGGCCCATTCGGGCGTCTTCGCCTCCGGCGCCTTTGCGGCCTCAGCGGCGGGGCCGGCCTCGGCCTTCGCGGCGGGCGCCTGCTTGATCTCGCTGACCTCCGCCTTCCCCATCATCCCCTGCACCGTGCGCGAGGTGGCCAGCAGCATGCTGGCCGTGGCCACGGTCATGCCCACGGTGGCCATGACGACGTAGAGGATCGTGGCCGCCTTGCCGAACCGCTCCTCGAAGTAGTCGGCGAGCGTCAGGCAGCGCATGCGGCGGATGATCGGCGCGATAAGCCAGTAGAAGGGGGTGCCGAACATCCACATCCACGAGACCCAGATGCCCGAGGCGCCCGACTTCACTGTGGCGCTCATCACCCCGGTGACGTCGCCCGGGTGGGTGCCGGCGCCGAAGGCGTGCATGATCATCATGGGCACGCCGAACTGGCGTTTGCCCATGAGGAAGCCGTCGCGCCCCTTCGCCTCGCGCTTGCTCCACCAGCCGAGGGCGAGCATGCCGGCGAAGTAGAGGGCGAGGACGATCCAGATGACGTAGTGCAGGCCGAGGATTTCATTCATTGCCAAGTCCTAACCTTAGCGGCAAGCGGCAAGCTTCGGACGGAGAAGCCGAGGGTGCAAGACGGTCCGCGGGACGCGAGCCGACACTCCCGTTCGCCTTCGCGTACTCCTCCCATCGCTCTGCCACCTTCCCCTCCTTCTCGTCGCCGAGGTGGAAGAGCACGCGGTAGCGCAGGGTGAGTTCCTTGCCCTCATCGAGGGTGTAGGTGCCTTTCTCGGGGTTCTTCTTGTCGAAGCTCTGGATGGCGAAAGGGTTTGAGCCGAGCAGGCCGTAGGTTCGCGAGTGCCAGTAGACGCCGTCAGGCTGGCCCGCCATCTTGTGCCGCAGGTTCGACGGATGGTCGAAGATGGCGTAGCCGTAACGCTTGCCCTCGACCTCGCCCGAGGCGTCCACCCACAGGGCGCGTCTGCCCCACGAGGCGTTGCCCGCCTCGCCATTGGAGTTCACGAGTCGGCCGTTCTTGCCGTCCTTGTCGGCGCGGAGTTCGGTGCGCATGCGGGTCGAACACATTCCGCCCTCCTTCGTGTCGCCGAAGAGCACCGTGCCATACTTGGCCTGAAGCGTGAGCTCGAGGTCGAGGAGGCGATAGGTGTCGTCCTTCGGGCGGGGGATGCGCACGGTGCGCACCTCGGCGAGGATCGGCTTCTTCTCAGCGTCGGTCCAGTCGAGGGTTTCCCGGAACATGCCGGCTTCGGCGCCGCTCTCGACGGCCTCGAAGCTCTTGTGGAGCTGCCAGCCCGCCTTGGGCGCGTTCGACCAGTTGTCCACGCCGTTCACCGCGCCATAGGCCACCCACAGGCTCGTGTGGTGGGGGTGGTCGGGCTTCGTCTCCTTGGGGTCGCCCTCGGCGAGGGGGTAGTTGCGCATCATCGGCACCTGGTTCGGGCCGAACACGGGGTAGAAGCAAGGCCGCAGGATGCGCTGGTTCATCGAGGGCCTGGGCGCGAAGAGATAGGTCGTGAACGGCTTGCCGTCAAGGGTGATCTCGAGGGCGTCGTCCGCCTGCTTCAGTTGCACCCCCGCCGCCTCGCCCGCCGGGGCGCTCGTCGCCGCAAGCGCCAGCATGCACCACAGGGCACCAAGTGTCCGCATCGCAGGGCCTCCTGGGAGAACGTCGTGCCGTCCGAAACGCAGGTAGTCTGCCCGAAACGAGCGGCCCTGTCAAGCGCGCTGCGAGTGGCGCTGGACGCGCCGCCGCAAGCCGTGTAGAATGCGGCCAGCGGCGTTGTTCCTGCGGACCCTTGGAGAGGAAGGTAGGCGTGATGCCAGGCTCGTCTCGTGTGCTCGTGTGCTCGGCGGCGCTCCTCGCGTGCGTTAGCCGGGCGGCGGGGGCCGATGCCGGGAAGGCCAGGCCGCCCGAGGCCCCCAAGCTGGAGATGACGGTGGACACCTCGGAGGCGCCCGACATGGCCCCGTGGGCGGCCGAGGCGCGAGCGCTCTGCGAGAAGAACTACGCGATGATCCTGGAGCATCTCGGCGCGCCCGGCTTCAGGCCTCCGACCAAGGTGCGCCTGGTGTTCAGGCAGGACAAAGGCATCGCCGCCAGCTCGGGCACCACGATCACGTGCATGCAGGGCTGGTTCCAGGCGCACCCCGACGACTACGGCGCCGTGATCCATGAGCTGTGCCACGTGGTGCAGGCCTATGGCGGCCGCCGCGTGCCAGGCTGGGTCACCGAGGGGATCGCCGACTGGGTGCGCTGGTTCAACTACGAGCCCCCGAACCGCCGCCCGCGCGTGAACCCCGCTCGCGCGCACTACACCAACGGCTATCAGGTCACCGCCGCCTTCTTCGACTGGATCGTGCGCACGAAGGACAAGACGTTCGTCAACCGCCTGAACGACGCGGTGCGCAACGGGCGCTACAGGCCCGAGCTGTTCCAGGAATACGCCGGCAAGCCCCTCGACGGCCTGTGGGCCGAGTTCATCCAGTCGCTGGGCAAGTAGCCATCCCCGCCGCAGAGCCCGTGGCGACAACCGTCCCGCTTGTCGAGGTGCGGAAGAGAGCCGCAAGCGGGACTCTCGCGGCTACGCCAGATGGAGAATAGCACATGCCCGACATCTTCGAGCCGCTGCCCAGGGAGGAAGTGATCAAGGCGGTGGAGCGCAAAGGCCCCCGCCGCATTCCCCTCATCATGGCCAAGTGGTGGGGCGAGGGGCTGTGGGAGCAGTACGGCGAACGCCTCAGGCACTTCGACCGCTACCCCCACGACGCCGCGATGGTGATGTTCAGCCCGCTCGACGTGGCCAAGATGGGCCTCTCGTGGCTCGGCGAGGCCGCCGCCGTGAAGAAGGGCCACGACGCCGGCGGCCCGCTGTGGGACTGGGCTCATCTCGACGAGTTCATCGCCAGGATGCCCGACCCCGCGGCGTCGCCCATCTTCGACGAGCTTCGCCCCCACGTCGAGAAGGCCCACGCTGAGGGCCGCTACCTGCTCTTCGGCTGGTGGGGCCTCTACTTCGAGCGGCCCTGGGGCCTGCGCGGCATGGCCAACCTGATGACCGACTACTACCTCGAGCCCGACCGCATCCACCGCCTGCACGACGCCCTGTGCCGCCTCTACGTCGGCTACATCGAGCGGGCGGCGCGGGAGTTCCGCCCCGACGGCTTCTGGACGAGCGACGACCTGGGCAACCAGCGGCAGCTCATGATGAAGCCCGCCCACTTCCGCGAGTTTCTGAAACCCTACTACGCCCGCGTCGGCGCCGCCTGCCGCAAGGCCCGCATGCACTTCTGGCTCCACAGTTGCGGCAACAACACCGAGGCCCTCGACGACCTCATCGAGGCGGGCGTGGAGGTCTTCCACCCCGTCCAAAAGCACACCATGGACGAACGCGCCGTCGCCGCGAAGTATGGCGACCGCCTCACCTTCCTCGTCGGCTTCGACGTCCAGCACCTCCTCCGCGAGGGCACGCCCGACCAGGTCCGCGCCGAGGTCCGCCACCTCGTGGACACCTTCGACCGTCCCGCCGGCGGCCTCTGCCTGGCCGCCGGCAACGGCATCGTCGCCGGAACGCCGTTTGAGAACATAGATGCCTTTCTGGATGAGGCGGTGAGGTATGGGGCGCAGCGCCGGCAATGAAGACAGCCGCTCAGGCACGGCGGACATCAGGCGGGAAGACGGGGACGCAGTGCGGCCGGATGGCTTCGAAGAAGCCGCCGGGCAGGGAGCTGGCGAACTCGGACGGGGTGTAGGGGATGGCCTGGATGGGCTCGAGAATCTCGGCCGCAGCCTCGCCCAGCAGGGCCAGTGACCGCAGGTAGCCCATCCGCCGGAAGGCGCGCGAGACGACCACAAGGTCAATGTCGCCGTCGGCGTCTGGGCGGCCGCGGGCGCGCGAGCCGAAGAGGCAGATGGCCTCCGCATGAATGCCGCACCGCGAGATGACGTCGGAATAGCGCGCAACGATCCCAGCTACTTTGCGGTTCGCTTGAACCACCTGAACACCTTTCCCTTGCCCGTATCCTGCGCGACTGCGGCTGAGAATGCAATGCGTGGGATTGGCCCCAATTTCGGGGCATTCCCCCCGGCCGGCCACTCGTGCTCGTCGTCGTCCTCGTCGTCGAGCCCGATGGCTCTCTCCTTGATCAAAGGATTCGACGACGAGGACGACGACGACAACGACGCCGAGTGGCCCTGCGATTGGCTTTCCCTGGCAGGTTTGATATGATCGGCGGCCGGGGGAGGGCAAGGAGCAGATGACGATGAGCGTTCGTGACGAGAGAGGCGTGTCGCGCCGCGACCTTCTGAGGCTGGGCGGCCTGGGCACGGTCGCGGGTCTCGCCGGCTGCGTGCGGTGGGCCGATCGGCTGCGAGTGACGGACCAGCCGGCCGTGGCGGCGCCGTTCCAAGTGCGCCTGGGCCTCCAGAGCTACTCGCTCCGGGCCTTCAAGTTCGACGAGGTGGTGGCCAAGATGAAGGAGGCGGGCATCGGCTTCGTGGAGTTCTTCCCCGGCCACTTCCCGATGGGGATGAAGCCCGAGGAGCTGGCCGCGGCGCAGGCGAAACTGGCCGACGCCAACATCAAGGTCAATGCCTACGGCGTGTGCGGCATCGGCAAGGACGAGGCCGCTGCCCGCAAGCTGCTCGAGTTCGCCGCCAGGATGAGCATCGAGCTGGTTTCCGTGGACCCCGCGCCCGATGCCTTCGACGCGATCGACAAGGTGCTGGCCGACTATCCCGTGAACCTCGGCATCCACAACCACGGGCCGGGCTCGCGCTGGACGACTGCCGACGGGATGCTCAAGGCCCTCGAAGGCCATCACCCGCGATTCGGTGTGTGCCTGGACACCGGCCACCTCGCCCGTTCGGGCGACGACCCCGTCGAGGCCACCCGCAAGCTCGGCGCGGCCAAACGCCTCCACGGCTTCCACTTCAAGGACATCAATGCCCAGAAGCACGACGTGGTGGTGGGGAAGGGGACGATTGACCTGGTGGCGACCTTCACCGCGCTCAAGGAGACGGGCTTCACGGGCCCCTTCTCCCTCGAGTACGAACTGGATGCGAACAACCCGATGCCTGGCATCGTGGCCTCGTTTGCCGCGATGCGCGAGGCCCTGGCGAAGGTGGTATGATGATGGACATTGTGGACACTGTGGACCCGGTGGGCAAGACCCAGCAGCCTTCTTGCCGTCTTGTGCACAGCGTCCATGCTGTCCATCGTGTCCATAGGCCCTAGGAGGTCCCATTGAAGGCACTCGCCGCGCTCCTGCTAGTGGTTTCCTCCGGCGACTACGACCGCCTCGACACCCCGGTGTCGGTCACGCTGAAGCTGGCCGATGTGGGCCTGACCGCCGGGCAGGCGGGCAAGGCCCTCTTCCTGCTCGTTGAAAGGGGCGCCGAAAAGGCCGAGCCGGTGCCTGCGCAGTGGGACGGCGATGGCGGGCGCCTGGTCTTTGTGTTGCCGGGCAAGACGCCGAAGGGCGCGACCCGCACGTTCGAGCTCCAGGTGAAGACGACCGAGCAGGTTCCCGCCGTGGCCACGGCAAAGGTCACCGAGGCGAAGTGCGTGGACGTGGCGCTCGACGGCAAGCCCATCCTCCGCTATAACCACGGCGTGGTGGCGCAGTTCCCCGACAAGCCGAGCAAGTACGATCGAGCATGCTACTTCCATCCGCTCTGGGCGCCCTGCGGCGAGACCATCACGGGCGACTATCATCCCGACCACGCCCACCACCGCGGCCTGTGGTTCGCCTGGGTGAAGGCCGATGCCGGCCCGATCAAGGCCAACTTCTGGGAGATCCAGGAGGGGCGCGGCAAGTTCGTCAACAAGGCCCTCACGCCGGCCAGCGGCCCCGTCTTCGCCGGCTTCGCGGCGGAGAATGACCTGATCAGCGGCGAGAAGGCGATCCTCAAGGAAACCCTCATCGCCCGCGCCTATGCCGCGCCGACCAGCCCGCGCCTCGTGGACCTCGCGGTGCGCCACGAGGCGACGGGCGACGACGTGGTGCTCGGCAAGATGCACTACGGTGGCCTCGGCTTTCGCGGGCGCGACGAGTGGAACGAGAAAGGCGCGATCGTGGACGTGCTGACGAGCGAGGGCAGGACGCGCAAGGACGCCAACGCCACGAAGGCGAAGTGGATTGATTTCACTGGCCGCCTGGGCGCCGAGGGATGGGGCGGCATTCTCGCCATCGAGCATCCCGCGAACCCCCGCTATCCCAACGGCGTTCGCGTGCACCCCTCGATGGCGTTTTTCAGCACCACACTTGTCCAGCCCGACGCCTACACGATCAAGAAGGGCGAGCCGCTCATCCTGCGGTACCGCCTCGCGATCCACGACGGCAAGCCCGACAAGGCCCTTGCCGAGCGACTCGCCGCTGACTTCGCTGCCCCGCCCATCGTCACTCTCAGGAGAGAGCAATGAACCCCAGCCGCCGAGAGTTCCTCACCCAGAGCATCGGGATCGGTTCCCTGGCCGCAGGGGTCGCGTTGTGCGCCGAGGAGAAGCCCCGCATCCGCATTGGCACCGTCACCTACATGGTCTGCGCCAGCATGGACCTGCCCACGCTGATCAAATGCTGCGAGGACTCGGGCATGGAGGGCGTGGAACTGCGCACCACCCACAAGCACGGGGTCGAGCCGAAGCTCGACGCCGAAGGCCGCGCGAAAGTGAGGGAGGCATTCGCGAAGACCAAGGTCAAGCTCGTCGCCCTCGGCTCAACCTGCGAATACCACGCGGCGGACCCCGCGACGGTGAAGAAGAACATCGAGACGACCAACGCCTTCGTGCAGCTCGCTGCCGACGTGGGGGCCTGGGGCGTGAAGGTGCGGCCCAACGGCCTGCGGAAGGATGTGCCCGAGGACGCCACGCTGCGCCAGATCGCGGGCGCCCTGAAGGAGTGCGGCGCCTTCGCGCAGGACAAAGGCGTCAAGATCGTCGTAGAATGCCACGGCGGCGGCACGTCGCGCCTCGACCGCATGGCCAAGATCATGGAATACTGCGACCACCCCGCCGTCGGCCTCTGCTGGAACTCCAACGACGGCGAGACCGATGCGAACGGCTCGCTCAAGCCCAACTTCGACCTGTGCAAGAGGTGGCTCTGGCACGCGCACATCAAGGACTGCGGCGGGACCTACCCCTTCAAAGAGTTTTTCGACCTCCTGAAGGGCATCGGCTACAACGGCTACACGATGTTCGAGACCTCGTGCAAGGGCGACCCTGTCGCCTTCCTCAAAGAGCGGCGCGCGGTGTGGGAGAAGCTGGCTCTGTGAAGGTCACTCCCGACCGTCGCCGTGGCGGAGGAAGAAGTCCACCAGCCGCTGGCACTTGAAGAACTCGTCGCAGACCTGGTGGCCTTTGCCCTTGACAACGATCAGCTCGGCGGGGCCGCCGAGGGCGCGATAGCGGCGGACGAGTTCTCCCGCGTTCGCCTCCAGCGGCACCACCTTGTCGCTGTCTCCGTGGATGTGGAGAATGGGCACCTTGGCCCTCGCCAGCGGCTCCAGGCGGTCAACGGGATTGTGTTCCTTCAGGCGTCCGCGCAGCTCGGCCTCCTTCATACCATAGGCGCCGCAGGCGCGGGCGAGGCCGGGGTAGCTGGAGAGGTCGCAGACGGTGTAGATGCCGCCGATGCACTGCACGCCTTCGGGGTGCTCAACGGCCCAGTTGTAGAGCATCAGGCCGCCGCGGCTCTGGGGCAGGAGGCAGGCCTTAGGGGCGAGGCCATGGGCTCTCGTCACGTGCTCGTAGAGCGCGCTGTAGGCGGCGCGGCCCCTGGGACTGCCGAACGACTCCCCCACCTCGATGCCGCAGATGGCGAAGCCCCGGGCGAGAAGCTGCTCGAACATCCAGGCGTGGCTCGGGTCCGGGTGGCCGCCGATGAACGTCGGAGCGTACCACAGCCAGGGCCTCAAGCCGTCGGCGGCCGGCTTCGTCGGCTCGATGATGAACGCCCGGTTGCTGCCCAGGACGAAATCGAGCCGCTGCGCGCCGAACTGAGTCGAGACCTTCGGCGCCTGCGCCTCGCCCGCCAGCACGACGCCGAAAAGCATGACGCAACACACGGCCGCTATCACAGGCACCCCTCGTGGCGAAGAAGCCATCGTTTGATCTCCAGTCCCGCGCTGAAGCCGCCCAGGTCGCCGTTCGAGCGAATCACGCGGTGGCACGGGATGACGATGGGGATGGGATTGGCACCCACGGCCCGGCCCACGGCCCGCGCCGCCCGCGGCGCACCCACACGGCGGGCCAACTCGCCATAGCTGAGGGTGGTCCCGAACGGGATTCGCCGAAGCTCCTCCCAGACCTTCCGCTGGAAGGGCGTCCCCGAATCGAGGTCCAGCGGGGTGAGAAACCCAGTGGCGTCCCCCCGAAAGTAAGCCGCCAACTCGCGCACCAACTGCCGGGCCGTTCTGTTTCCGACGCGGACCGCCTCGGGCGCACGAGCGGCGAACCCCAGCCGGGCCAGCCTTCTGGCGTTGAACGCGGCCTCAATCGCACCCAGCGGAGAAAGCACACGGACAGATGCGGACGGACACGGACGAATGGCCCCACGGCCGGGAGCGGTTCGTCCCTGTGCGTCCGTGCGTGTCCGTGCATTCGGCGATTGGCAGCTCATTTCTGCCCCATCAGCTTGTGGACCTGGGGAATCACCCACACGTTGGCGAGCCGCCGCTTCACGATCTCCTGAAAGTGGAGCACTCGGGCTGGGGCCGGCGTCCCCACGCCCTGGGCCGCGGTGACTGGCTGGAGCACGACGGGCGTCGCCGGCGCCACAGAGGCCACGAGGTCGCTGACCCGCTGAAGCTCCTCCTCGGTGGCTACGGTACCGACGACTACCTTGACCTGGACGCTCCGCGTCGAGGCGATCTGGAGGAAGCGGCGATGGTCGTCCCAGGGAGTCGGCTCGGCCGTTGCGGACTCCAGCTTGATGTCCATCGCCACGTGATGCACTCCCTCGATCACCCGCTCGAGCGCGTCGGGCAGTGTGCCGTTCGTCTCGAGATAAACGGGAAGGGCTTGCCTGGCCAGGACCGGCGCGAGGGCGGCGATGAAGTCGGCATGCAGAAGCGGCTCGCCGCCGGTGAGGCTCACGGAGTGGTGAAGCCCGTGGAACGACTCCAGCGCGGAGACGGCAGTGGCGACATCGCCGACGGACAGCGGGTTCCTCTGCCATCGGAATTCGCGCGAGCCGGGCGACAGCTCGATCGCGCAGGTTTCTGAGGGTGCAAGGGCCTCTCGCGTGTCGCAGTAGGCGCAGCGGCGGTTGCAGCCGCAGAAGCGCACGAAGACCTGCCGCGTCCCCACGAGGAGGCCCTCGCCCTGGATGCCCGAAAAGATCTCGAAGATGGGAGCGGCCAACTCAGCCATCGAGCACTCCCGCGGTGGGACAAGTGGGACAGGTGGGACCTGTGAGACAGGCGTCCGACACGTCTCCCCAGCCCCACCCGCCCCACGGTTTCTCAGCGGCTCTCGAGCACGGCCTTCAGCACAGTCACCGAATGCGCCGGCAGGGCAATCGGGCCGTCGAGCTTCATGCTCTCGGCGAGCGGCGTGGTGGTTACCACCTCAGGCTGGCCGGGGACGTTGGTCGCGCCCAGGTTCGGGCCGCTGATTCGCCAGCCCGAGACGCCCGATGCCTTGACGCCCTCCGCAAGCCTCAGGCTCACGCTCGCCTCGTCTTTCGGCGAGAAGTTGATGAGGCCAATCGAGAGCGTGGCTGCCTTCTTGTCGAGCGCGGCGATGGCGTCCACCGTTGCGGCCCCCGTCACGCTCACGGGCACCAGCTCGCCGCCGACGTGGGCGCGGTACAGGGCGAGCACGTGGCCTGCGGGGTCGAGGCAGGCGTGGTTGCGGGTGGTCTTGATGGCGCCGATGACGTTGACGGTCTGCGCCCAATTCGCCATCGCGACGATGTCGGCGGAGCGGAGGAGCTCGTGCATCGCGCGGGCGGTGGCGATGGCGTCGGCGAGGGTGTAGTAGTGCTCGAAGGCGCCGACGCCTGGCGGGTCGGGCCGCGGGTTCCACTCGCGCACGATGCCCCACTCGTCCACGGCGAGGCGGAGGCGGTCAATGGCCGCATTGCCCTTGCCCAGGCGCTTGCGGAAGTCGGCCACAAGGCCCCGCACCCCGCCCGCCACGTGGCCCGAGTAGGCTGCGAAGCCCTCCTCGCACTTCTTGAGGTCCTCGGGCGAGAAGGGGAGATTGAGCTTCCGCTCGGTGTAGTGGTGGGCGCTCAGCAGGTCGGTGTGCGCGGCACACAGCGGCACCACCACGTCGTTCCAGCGCCCTGGGGCGCCGACGGCGATGACCTTGATGCGCGCGTCCCGCGCCCGCATGGCCTCCACGAAGGCGTTGTGGCGCAGGGCGTAGCGCTCCACCGGCACGTTGCCCAGTTGCCAGCCGCCGTACATCTCGTTGCCGATCCCCCACCAGACGACCCCATATGGCGCGGGATGGCCGTTGCGCGCCCGCTCGGCGCCCCAGCGGGTGGTGGCCGCGCCGTTGGCGTACTCCACCTCGTCGGCCGCATCGGCCACCGAGCCCAGGCCGGTGTTCACGGCGATATACGGCTCGGTGTTGACCTCGCGGCAGAAGGCCATGAACTCGTCGAGCCCGAAATCATTGTCCTCCACGTCGTTCCACGCCCGCTCCCAGCGGGGGGGGCGCCTATCTCGGTCGCCGATGGCGTCCTTCCAGTTGTAGCCCGACACGAAGTTGCCGCCGGGCCACCGAGTGATTGGCGGGTTGAGGCGCCTGATGAGAGCCAGCGTGTCGGCCCGCATCCCCTTCACGTTGTCGGCCGGCATCAGCGACAAGCAGGCCAGCCACACATAGCACCCCTGGCCTGTAGGCGGGACGTCCCCGTCCCGCGTGTTCCCGATCAGCACCGAGAGGGTCGCCGCATCCGTTGTCACCCCTGCCTTGAAGCGAAGGGGGAACTTCCTGTACTCACGCCCCACCTTGTCGAGGACAACCGATTGGCCTTCCTCGGCGCCATTTCCCCACGCGAGGCGAATTTCCACGGGGGCCGGCCCGCCGACGCTGGCCAGGATGGCGTAGCCCACGTATTCCTTGCCCTCAAGCAGCCCGATGCCGCCCTGGCGGAGGCCGCACTTGCCGCCCTTCGCTTCGCGGAGCCAGAGGGCCGTGCACTTGTCGCCGCAATAGGCCCCCGCCGGATCGTGAAAGGCATCAAAGGCCACCCCCTCCGCTCTCACCACCTCCCAGGGCGACTTCCCCGGCTCGAGGAGGAACTTCCTGTCCTTCAGCTTCTCGGCCCAAATGCCGTCGCGGATGCAGCGCCCCAGGTGCTCGATGAACTGTCCGTAGAGATACGGCGAGATCGCGGGGCCGGGCTTGGCCGTGTCCACTGTCACCTCAGCGGTACCTGGTGTTCCGCCGCTCACACCGCTCGCGCATGCCATCGCCGTAGCCATCAGCAGACTCCTCGCAATGCGTGACCGTGCGTACATCGGAGGGGGCTCCTTCCGCCTTGACATCCCTACCTCTGGGCGCTATTGTACCAATAGACGCGGTGCCATTCCAAACAGGAAGACGTGGCATGGCCAAGTCTAGGGAAGAGGTGTTGCGGCTCGTCCACGAGTTCCGCGAGCAACTGGCCGCGACCTATGGCCCGCGGCTCAAGGGCGTCTACCTCTACGGCTCCTACGCCCGCGGGGAGGCCACAGAGGACTCCGACATTGATGTCGCCGTGGTACTGGCCGGGCCTGTCAGCCGTGCGGAAGAAGACAAGCGCACCGACGACCTGGTCGGCGACCTCTCGCTCCGCGAGGATTGCGTCCTCATGCCCTTCTTCCTCTCAGAGGATGAGCACGCAAGAGCGCCCTACGCCGTCTTCCGCAACATTGTTCGCGAAGGGGTTGGCGTGTGAAGCCGGAGATAGAGCAGCACCTCGCGCGGGCCGACGAACTGCTTCGCCTGGGGCGGCAGATCCTCGGCCTCGGCTACCCAGCCGATGTCGTGAGCCGCTGCTACTATGCCATGTTCCACGGCGCAACGGCGGTTCTGCTGGAACTCGGCGTCGAGCGCAAGTCGCACCACGCCCTGTGGGCCGCCTTTGGCCAACTCGTGGCCAAGCCCGGCCTGATGGACGCCCGCTTCCACCACACAGGCATCCGATTGATGCGCCTCCGCTCCCGTAGCGACTATCTGCCCGAGCCCGATATACTGCGAAAGGAAGCGGAAGAGTCGGTCCAGGCAGCTAGCGAATTCCTCATCGCCTGCCGAACATTCCTGGAGAAGCGCGAGACTGGTCCCTCTCCCTAGTCCCCGCGGGCGCGCTGCGGCTGCAGTCTCCGGATGCCGCAACGAAAGTGAACTGGCCCTTCGGCCGGCCTGACCCAGAGTACCGCTCGGCGGCCAAGCTGAATCTCGTAGTGCCAATGGCCCTGGCAATCCGGGCGAGGGTCTATGGTCGCTGGCAGATAGGGCCTGAATGTCTCGCTCTCCTGCCACCCGGCGGCTATCCTGTCCACCGCGGTCCACCCGAGGCCAACGTCGCACAGTTCCCAGAGGCACCCATCCTCGGTTTCGAAGACAAGTTCAATCCTGCCGTCATCTCCATGCCTCTGCCACACATGCACGAGGCGTTCGGCTTTCTTGGGCTTTCTGCCCGAGGGTAAGGGAGGCGCAGGTTTACCTTCACGCGTCTCGGCGAGCGACTTCTGGATAAGGTCATCCGTGAACCCGAGCGCCTTTAGCTTCGGCGTGAGGAGCTCTTCCACCATGAGGTCCAGCCTCTCGAAGAGGTTTGCGTACTCGGCCAGTTCTTGTGCCACCTGCCGTAGGCCGCCCTCGGTGAACATCAGATGGATCTTGTCAAACCACAGATGATGCGCGAGGTAGTTCCGTTTCTCGACGGCTTGCTTCAGCTCGCGGTAAAGGTCCTCCGGAACAAGATCCGCGATGGCGTCGGTCACCTGTCCGAGTGTGAGCGAGTAGGCGCAAGAAGCTTTCTCCGCGATGCGTGAGCGGGTGATCCCGTGCCCCCCAGCAAACGAGCAGAAGACGTACACATGGCAAAGTCCCCTGTGCAGACATTCGCTGAGATAGTAGGCCAGTCCAAAGCGCGCGTAGACCTCCTTGGACAGGCCCTCGGCTGACTCGTTCGGGATATTGGCCATTCCCTGCCTCACTCCACAGTGGCCGTGCCCCATTCGGCGGGCTCGAGGCGGCTCTCGTTGGGGATGTCGTTCGTGACGTTGGCCGAGAAGCTGTTGTTGGTCCAGTAGGCGCGCAACGCGGCCTGGGTGCCGGCGGCGTTGCCGAAGATGTAGCCGAGGTCCATGCGGACGCTCGCCCCCGCCTTCGGTGAGAAGCCGACGAGTTCAAGGGGAATGGTGGCGACGGCCTTAAAGCCGCCCGGCTCTCTGCGATAGTCGAGCTTCACGGCGTCAGTCGGCTCAATAGCGTCGAAGCTCTCCTTGCCCGTGGGCGAGGTCAGCACGATGGGCTGTCCCTGGAATGCCTTGACCTTGGGACGGTAGATGACTGCGAACGGCTTGCCCTTCTGGCGGGTGACCAGGATGCGAACGTCGCCGGGCACTGGCGTCTTGCGCCTGGGGTCGGCCGAGGCATCGGTGGCAAGCTGGATGTCGAGGAGGTTGCCGCCCTTGAAGATGATTCGTGGATCGGTGATTTCGTTGACGAGCTCGGCGGGGCTGGTGACGTCGAAGGCGACGTAGAGGTTCTTGTCGTCATAGGCAGCGCGGGCGGTGAAGGCCCTCGCGGCGTCCACGGTCTTGGTGACGCCCTTGGCGAGGTCGAGGGCGGGGCGGCCCCGCACGATTTCGAGCCGCTGGGCTTTGGCCTTCGCCTGCTCGTAGTCGGCGAGGGCCTTGGCGGCGAGCTTCGCGTTCTCCTCGCTGTGGGTGTAGGTGCCGCCGGGGAGGCGCTTGACGGTGTCGAGGCCGAGGATCTCGGTCACGCGGCCATCCTGGTCGCCCGCGAGGAGGAAGATGCGGTTCATCCCGTCGGGCTTGACGAGTTGGCCGGTGACGACCTCGGAGGCCGTGATGTCGGGGCCGAGTCCGCCGCTGCGTCCGTCGCGCATCACCATGCCCACGTAGATGCCGTCGCGGGTGAAGATGTGGTAGGGGCCGAAGTAGGTGGCGGCGCCTGTGAAGTCGCCCGCGACGCCCAGCGGCATGGTCAGGCCCCAGAGCTTGCCGGGCGTGACCATCGGCAGGCTGAGCGCCTTGTTCCAGTCAATCACGCCGCCGTAGCCCCAGACCAGCTTGCCGTCGCGCGTCCAGCGGGCGAAGCCGGGCTCGCGGCCGGGGTTGAGGGTGTAGACCGCCCCGTCGCTGTCGTCGTAGGTGAGGCTCGTGCCGTTCGAGTTGTTGCCCTTGAAGGGCACCTCGACCCGCTGGGCGAAGTCGTAGACCGGCCGCCCGTCGGCCTCGAAGCGGACGGGTTTGAACATGAAGCCCGAATCGCTCCAGGCATTGAGGTCGGCGTCAATCCAGTTGAAGGCCGTCTCGCCGCGGCCCGTGGGCGAGGCGGTCAGTTCCTCGGCCTGGACGGTTTGGTCGTTGTTGGCGTCCTGCCACAGGTAGGCGCCCTCCTTCATCCCCTTCATCACGGGATAGAGCACGCCGCCGCCGAACGGGCCGAAGGCGATGCGGATGGTGCCTGCGAAGGGCTTGAACACGTCCCCGTCACGGATGAAGAGCATGTTCGAGTAGTCAATCATCCCCCATCCGAACTGCTTTCCGTTGCGGGCGGTCATCACGCGGAAGTGGCCGGCGTAGCCGCCGGGGTTGGGCACCCCGATCATGTTCTCGGCGGTCGGCCGCCAGATGGTGCTCCAGGGCACGCACGTGCCCTTCGTCAGGTCCACCTTCCAGAGGACGTTGTGGCAGTACAGCTCGTCGGGGTGCTTGGGGTCCATGTACGCCCAGCCGAAGTAGGCTGAGCCGCCGAAGAACTCGGCGACGAGTTTTCCACTCTTCGTGTCCCAGACGCTATGCCGCTTTGGCCCGTCCAGGGTCTCGGCGACCCAGAGGTTGCCGTTCTTGTCGAGCGCGATGCCGCCTGGCTCCAGGATGCCGCTGGGGTCGTACCGCCCCACCCGCGGCCTTCCGCCCTCCTTGCCGATGCTCTTGAGGAACTTGCCCTGAGCATCGAACACAGAGATGTTCTGGAGCTTCCCGCGATTCGCCACGTATAGCATGCCGTCGTTATCGATGGCCAAGTCGGATGGGGCGTCCAAGTGAGGTCCGCTCGCGATCGTCATTGGCTTACCGGCCCCAACGTACACAACTGTGCCTTTGCTGATGACACTGAACGTCCCGCCGGACGTGGCCACCAATTGGCGCGGCTCTGGCAGTTGGCAGGTTCCGGTCAGGTTCCCACGGTCATTGTACAGGCCGACGAGGTCGCGGGCAGTCCACGATACGTAGGTGTTCCCGTCGCGGCAGGCAACAGCAGTGGCGACGTTGGACTTCTCGTCGCCGCCGGGTGGCGGGGCGAGGAAGGGCTTGCCGTTGCCCCAGTTGAGGGGGCGGCCGTCGTGGACGCTGAAGACTTTGACCGAGTGCGCGCCCTCGTAGCCGTGGTCGCCGACGACGAAGAGGCGCTCGCCGTCGGTCGCCATGTCCTCGGCGTTGTGGCGGATGCCCCAGAGCTTCTTGCCCTTGAGGTCGGTCTTGATGATGCCCCAGCCCGATTCGCTCATTGACCAGGAGAGAAACATCGCGTCGCCCGCGGCGCAGACGCTGGTGGGGCAGCCGTGGTCGCCGCCCCAGCCGCCCGTGTTGTCGTCGGTCTTGTAGGGCGGCTGGCCGCTGTTGTGGGCGGAGAGGATGAACCTGGTCTTGAGCGGCTGATGGGTCAGCCCCTTCCAGGTGTAGGTGCCGGGGGCGAGGGGCTTGCCCGCATCGTCCAACCCGTCCCACCGCTCGACGTTCTGCCCCGCCCGCCTGAAGCCCGATGCGACGAGGATGCGGCGGACCATGCCCTCGGCATCGAAGAGGCAGATGCTCACCTCGCTGTCCTCGGGCACATCGTAGGCGAAGGTGAGCGGCATCGGCTTCTCGGGCGGCAGGCCCTCCTCGACGAGGTCTTTGGGCAGATTGCCCTTCCCGGAGAAGATGATCTTGCCCCAGACGGATGACGACTGGTAGACGAATCCCGGCCCGGCCATCACGTCGTAGCACCAGGCCCCGCCGCCTGCGGTCTTGAGGCCATCGGGCGTGCCCCAGAAGACGCAGATGGAGCCGGCCAGGATGTCGCCGGCCTTGACGGGCTTGACGCCGAACGTCGCCCAGGGGATGCGGTATTCGAAGGTGTAGCCGCGGCCGTCGTCGGCCTTGGCGTAGGCGGCCTGGAACTTGTCGCGGGGGATGACCCCGTTGGCCGAGAGGTCGGGGCGCAGCGGCTTGCTGAACGTCATGGCCCGCATGGCGACGAGATTCGGCTCCTTGCGGTCCGTGTAGTACCACAGCATCAGCGTGCACATCTTGTCGCTCTCGTCCTTGTTGAAGGACGACTTGTGGATGGGGTAGCCGAGGGCGGGGTCGAGCGAGAGGAAAATCTGGCAGACATCGGCGTCCCAGGCCCTATCTGGGTCCACGTTCGGGTCGTGGCGGTTCATCATCGGCGAGGGGTCGCGGACCACGCCGCTGATGTAGAGAGCCTCGGCGTCATACATGAGCGCACAGCGGGCGCTCAGCATCTCGCTGGTCTCGGAGACCACGTACATGAATATCTGGCCGGAGAGGTCCCAATCGTCGAGCTTCCCGTCAATCGTCACCTTGCCGGGCGTGGGCACGGCATATGCCTTCTTGTGGCGCCCGAGGCCGGTGTCGGCGAGGGCGGTCAGGGAAGCAGCGATAAGGGCGAGGCAAAGGGTTGCTCTAGTGCGCAGGCGCATGGGATGCTCCAGAAAAGAGGCGCGAGATGGACAAGCTGGACCCACTGGACGCGTTCGTTTGTTTCGCGAGCGCATCTTCACGCTTTCGGCGTGCCGTAGCGGCGGACGAGTTCGGCGCATTCGGCCGGCTGATCGCTGTAGCGGTCATAGATGCCCACGATGACGCCGTCGGTAGACTTGATGCCGGCAAAGGTCTCGCGGAATGCCATGTCCACCATCGCCGGGTGCTCCGAGAGGCGGCCCGCGGCGAGTATCTTGAAGGCGAGGCAGGGGCGCTTCGTGGACTGCATGGCCTTGAACATGCGCGGCGGGTCCTCGCGGAGGTAGACCTCGCCGACGGGGAGCGGCACGTGGCCGAGGAGCTGCTTGAGGGCCTCGGCGCTGCGGTGGCGCTCGTAGACGCAGGTCATGTAGTAATCCACGTCCCAGCCCTTCGATTCCACGTAGTCCACCACGTCGGGCATGTGGGTGGAGACGCCGACGAGGAGGCCCGCGTCGCGGATGCGCTTGAGGTAGTCGTGGGCGTGGTCGAGGCGCTTGCTCTTGAACAGAGAGTCGGTCCGCTCGCCGTGGTGGGCGATGCCGATGCAGCCGCCGGCCTTGAGGGTGTCAATCACCGCCGGGTTGTCGCACTCGATGGCGAGAAAATGCATCTTGCCGCCCTCTTCAAGGAAGCGGCGATAGAGGCCGAGGTTGCCGCAGCCGCTCTGCCAGGTGTTGATGCCCACCTCCTGGCAGCGGCGGAGGGTCTTGAGGGTCTGCTCCGGCGTGTAGTAGGCTTTCATCTCGCGGTTGACGAAGGTGGAAAGGTGCGAGCCCGCGTTGAAGCAGTTGGCGCCGACGATGAGGCGCGAGACGGCGTGGGGACCGAGCTGGATCGTGGGCATCTTGCCCGGCTGCCCGGCGGGGGGTTCGGCGGCAACGGCGGCCTGGGCGACGGCGCCGACCACGGCCGCGGCTCCAACCTGCTTGAGGAACCCGCGGCGGCCTTCATCGGAGCAAGCATCGGGTGCGGACGGACACATGGCATTCCTTTCAACAGGAAGGGGGCAGGCGCTTCTTGAGCTTCTGTGGGATTGCGGGCGACTGGGCGAGGGTTCTCACGAGGGCGGCGGCCCGCTCGATCTCGCGGTTGCGCGCGTCCACGACGGCGCCCACGATCCGCTCGCGCAGACGCCCGGCCGCGCGGCCGAGGGCCGCCGCCGTGGCCAGCCGCACGAGCGTCTCGAGGATGATGCCGTGTTCGTTGGCGGTGAGCTGGCGATCGGTGGCCTCGCGGTGGAGGAGCTCCTCGGCCAGCGCGGCGGCGCGGGGGGCCATGGCGCTGCCCGCCGCGACCAGCACGTCGGCCAGCACGCGCACCGTGGGCAGGTAGTCGCGACGGAGGGCAATGGCCTCGGCGATGGCCTCGCGGCGCGCGAGCGGCAGATCGGGCAAGGTGCCGAGATCGCGCAACGCCTGGAGCAGGAGGTCGGTGTTGCCCGGCCCGAGCTGGAGCCTGCCGTCTGCGATCTCGCGCCAGGTGCGAATCAGGCGTTCGACCGCCCGCTCGTGGGGCACACCGCTGGAGGTCCGGGCGATGTTGCGCAGGCCGGCGAGCACGCCGGGCACGAGCTCGGTGTAGGCCGACACCTCGCCGCCGAGGGCGTAAACCACCTCGTCCTTCCTCGTGCCCAGGCTTCTGGCCTCGATGTCCGGCAGATCGCGGTCGAGGATGCGGCCGAAGAAGTCGAGCAACTCCACCTTCAGCGCCGGCTCGACTCGCGGGCTGAGGCACAAGCGGCCCAGGCCATCGAGGGCCGCGTGGGCCAGGCCCTTCTCGAGGATCAGCGAGCGCAGGGTGGCAGCGGCCGTGGCCACGACGTCTTTGCCTGCGGCCGGGCCGGAGCCCATCTGGCCGAGGGTGCGGGCGAGCACGGCGCGGTCAGGAAACCCGCTGCTGAGCTGCTCCATCACGACGGACGCGGCCCGGGCCACCTGGGCGGCCTCGCGCGGGCGCAGCCGTGCGGCGAGCTCGCCGAGCACGCGCGCCGCGGCGAGGCGGGAGGCGGGCCGCTCCCCCCGCTGGATCATCTCGAGCAGCGGCGGGAGCGCCGGGGCGCCAAGCTTGGCGAGCATGGCCTCGATGGCGGCCAGAATGCCCGGGCTGGCGTACTCCTGAAGCGAGCGCAACAGCTCGGCCGCCAGGGCCCGGCGCGTGGACGGCGGGAGCGCGGGGTCGGCCGCAGCGAGGGAGTTGATCACGGCGAGCCGCGCGGCCCGGTGCCCGTGGCGCAGCGCGTCGAGCAGCAGGAGGCCGATCCGCGCCTTGACGGCGGGCGGCGTCTTCGGGCGCCCCCCCAGGATGTCGAGCAGGCGCACGAGGGCCTCTTGCGCCGCCTCGGGCGCGCCGAGGAGGCGTCCGGCCACCGCCGGCACCACAGGCTCGCCCGTCTTGCCCAGGGCGTTGAGAATCTGGAGGCACTCGACGCTCGGGTCGGCGCTGGCCTCGATCTCGGCGATGCCCTGCGCGACCGCGCGGTCGCGGGCCTCGGCTGTGGAGGCCAGCTCGATGGCGGCGGCCACCAGGGGACGGCGGATGCGGTGGTCGGCGATGGAAGCCAGCTCGTGCTCGAGGGTCCGCGAGACGCCCTCGGGGTTGGCCTCGCCGAGCAGGAGCAGCACGCGGCGGACCTCGGGGCCGAGCTCCTCGGCAGCGTCGCGGAGCTGCGTGAGCAGCACGTGGACCAGCTCCTGGCAGCCGCGCGCGTCGCGGGCCACGGAGCGGCAGGCGCCCTCGATGCCGCGGATGAGCAGGCGACGAACGTCTACCGACGTCTCGTAGCGGAGGGTGCCTGCGATGAGCCGCAGGAGCACGCCCAGCTCGGTGTCGGCCGCGGTGCGGAAGCGGCGGCCGAGGCGCTGGGCCGCCGATTGCCGCTGCCGCTCGTTGCCTTCGGCCAGGAACCGGGCGTCCTCGGCCACCTCGGGGGCCAGGCCCAGCGAGGCGAGGGCCTGGGCCGCCTCGCTGCGGACCTCGGCCTCGCGGTCCATCAGCGCGGCGGCGAACAGCGCCATCTTCTCGCGGTCCGAGGCGGGCGAGAGCGCCAGGCGGCGGATCGCGGTGACCTTCTCCTTCGGGTCCGCGCTCGTGCGCAGGGTCAGCTCCAGCTCGGCGATGTCGCGGCGGGTGAACAGATCGTGGATCTCGCTGGGATGGAGCACCTGCCCGCGCGGCGTGAGGGCGGGCAACTGGGCGGCCTCCGGGTCCTCGGGTGCGCCTTGCTCGGCCAGCAGCTCCTCCTCCAGGGCGATCGTCTTCCAGCCGCCCGCCTCGCAGACGACAAACGACCCCGGAAGCGGCTCACCGGGGAGGGCCAGCGACTTGAGCGATTCCGTGTTGAGCGCTGCCGTGGCCTCGAACAGCCGGGGGTGCAGCACGACGTGCTGAAGCGCCGGCGAATCCCTCAGGCACTCGATGGCCGCCGCCGTGAGGTCCACCTTGTGCGCCAGCAGCGCGGCCAGGCGCACGGCCAGGCGGTCGCTCAGCCCGAAGCGCTCCTTGTAGAAATCCTTGGCTCCGCGCATCCCGGTCGGCATGGCCACTCCTCCGCCCTGATGGTACTAGGGAGTGCAGGGGGAGTCAAGGCGAGACGGCGGCGCGATTTGACGCCGGGCCTCTGCCCGAGTACCCTCTGTGAACGTGCCAAGTCGGGAGCCGGGCCCCATTCGGAAAGGGCGACGAACCAGATGAGCGCGTTCCCACGCACCAGCGTCGGCGGGGTGTCCATTTCGCGGCTGATCGTCGGCACGAACTGGTTTCTGGGCTATTCGCACACGAGCGCGGCCAAGGACCGCTTCATCAGGGAGTTCATGACCCGCGAGCGGGTGGCCGACATCCTTACCGTGTTCCTCGAGCGCGGGGTGGACGCGGTGATGGGAATGCCGGTGCCGATGCTCAGCGGCGCTATCGAGGACGCCCAGTACCGCACGGGCCGCAAGATGCACCTGATCCTCACGCCCACGTTCAACATCCGCCCCGGCGGCCCGCCCGAGCAGGAGCCCGAGGCCGTCTTCGACCGCTGCAAGGAGCTGGGCGCGACCTTCTGCTTCCCGCACTCGTCGCTGGTGGACTGCCTGGTGGACCGCCTGCACCGCACGATCCGGGGCTACGACGGCTACGCGAGGCTCATCCGCGAGCGGGGCATGATCCCCGGCCTCTCCACCCATCTGCCCGAGAGCGTCGTCATTGCCGACCAGACGGGCGCCGACGTGGAGACCTACATCCAGATCTACAACTCGGCCGGCTTCCTGATGACCATCGAGGCCGACTGGTGCATGCGCATCATCCACAACGCCAGGAAGCCGGTGATGACCATCAAGCCGCTGGCGGCGGGCCGGCTCCTGCCGCCCGTGGGCCTCGCCTTCGTGTGGAACACCATCCGCGACCAGGACATGGTCACCATCGGCACCACTACCGCCGACGAGGCGCGCGAGGCGATCGAGCTTTCGATGGGCTTCCTCGAGCGCCGAAAGGCCAACGTGGAACTCCAGACGACCCGCAGCAAGAAGGGGCTGGAATGAACCGCCCTCCCGAAGGTTCCAATACCTTCGGGAGGGGAAACGGTAAGCGGGGCGAGCGCTGTAGGAAGGCCACGGGGCGTTGCCCTCCCGAACGCATTGGAACATTCAGGAGGCACACGTTCACCCGACCCATAGGACTGTAGCATGAAGTGCTTCGTCACGGGCGCCGCGGGATTCATCGGCGCGCACCTGTGCCGCCGGCTGCTCGCCGAGGGCGCCCAGGTGCTGGGCATCGATTCGTTCACCGACTACTACCCGCGCCCCGTCAAGGAGGCCCGTGTGGCCCTGCTGGCCGGCCAGCCCGGCTTCACCTTCGTTGAGGGCGACGTGCTGACCGCCGACCTCGACGCGCTGGCCGCCGGCTCCGACTTCATCTTCCACCAGGCCGCCCAGGCCGGCGTCCGCGCGAGCTGGGGCCAGACCTTCGAGATCTACACCAACAACAACGTGCTGGCCACCCAGCGGATGCTCGAGTGCGCCCGCCGCGTGAGGCCGAGGAAGTTCGTCTACGCCTCCTCTTCGTCCGTCTACGGCGAGGGGCGCGAGCGCCCGACCCGCGAGAACGACCCCAAGGTGCCTCTCTCGCCCTACGGCGTCACCAAGCTCGCCGGCGAGCATCTGTGCCACCTCTACGAGCACAACTTCGGCGTGCCGACCATCTCGCTCCGCTACTTCACCGTCTACGGCCCGCTCGGGCGGCCCGACATGTCAATCTGGAAGTTCACCCTCGCCATGCTTCGCGGCGAGGAACTGACGGTCTACGGCGACGGCGAGCAATCGCGCGGCTTCACCTACGTCAGCGACGTGGTCGAGGCCAACGTGCTGGCCGCCCGCTCGAAGCTCAGCGACACCGCGTTCAACGTCGGCGGCGCCAGCACCGTGACCGTGAACCAGCTCATCCGCCAGATCGAACGCATCCTGGGCAAGAAGGCCCGCGTCCGCCACGAAGAGTTCGCCAAGGGCGACGCCCGCCACACCGAGGCCGACATGGCCCGCACCCGCAAACTCCTCGGCCTGACGGCCCGCACACCCCTCTCGAAGGGCCTGCCGCCCACCATCCAGTCCATTCGCGACTTCTATGGCCTCTAGACAGGAGCCGCCATGCTCTCCGACCGCGTGAAGCACATTGACGCCTCGGGCATCCGCAGGGTCTTCGACCTCGCGGGGACGATGAAGGACCCGATCAACCTGAGCATCGGCCAGCCCGACTTCGACGTGCCCGAGCCGATCAAGGACGCGGCCATCGAGGCGATCCGCGCCGGCCACAACCGGTACACCCAGACCCAGGGCATCCCCGAGCTGCACGCCGCCATCCGCAAGAGGCTCCAGGAGCGGAAGCAGTTCGAGCCGGAGGCCATGCTCATCACCTCGGCCGTCTCGGGCGGTCTGCTGCTGGCCTTTCTCGCCACGCTCAACCCCGGCGACGAGGTGATCATCCCCGACCCCTATTTCGTGATGTACAAACACCTGGCCACCCTGTGCGGGGCAAAGGTGGTCTTCCTCGACACCTATCCCGACTTCCGCCTGCGCCGCGAGGCCCTCGAGCCCCTGCTCACCAACCACACGAAGATGATCGTAGTCAACAGCCCGTGCAACCCCACGGGCGCCGTCTACACGGCCGACGAGCTGCGCATGGTCGCCGGCCTCGCGAAGGAGCGCGGCATTCTGGTGGTGTCGGATGAGACCTACGAGGCATTCGTCTACGATGCCCCGTACACCTCGATGGCCAGCCTCCACCCGCCCACGTTGCTCTTGAGCGGCTTCTCGAAGACGTACGCGATGACCGGCTGGCGCCTCGGCTACGCAGCGGGACCAGGCGAACTCATCTCGGCGATGACCAAGCTCCAGCAGTATACCTTTGTGTGCGCCCCCTCGTTCGCCCAGCGCGCGGGCCTGACGGCGCTCGACTGCGATGTGTCGGACCTGATGGCCGCCTACCATCGCCGCCGCGACCTGATCTACAACGGCCTACGCGACGCCGGCTACGAGGTCCAGAAGCCCGACGGCTCCTTCTACATCTTCCCCCGCGTGCCCTGGGGCACCGACATGGAGTTCGTCGAGGCCGCCCTCCGGCATAACCTGCTCATCATCCCGGGCAGTGTCTTCTCCGAACGCAAGTCCCACTTCCGCCTCGCCTTCCCCGTCGCCGACGCCACCATCCGGCGCGGCATCGAAGTCCTCCAACGCATCGCCAAGCGATGAGCGGCCTGGGGGCACCTTCCTCGCAGGAAGGTGCCCCCAAGCCCCCTCCAAGGACTCTCGAGCCGGCGTCAGCATTGCGTGCGGCACGCAATGCCGACGCCACCCTGAGAGTCTTTGGGAAGGTGGGGGGGTGGGGGAGGAAGCCCTTTCTGTCAGAAAGGGCTTCCTCCCCCGCATTCCTACTGGGCGGGCTCATCCACAATCCTGGCTTTGAGGCGGCCGAAGATGGCGATGATGCGGTAGAGGTTTTCGGCGCCGCCCTGGGCGAACTTGATGTGGGTGGGGTCCGCGAGGTCCTGGTTCAGGGTGGGGTCCATCGCAATCCAGTCGCCGACCCACACCTCGGGCCAGGCGTGGTAGTAGAGACCCTCGCCGCGCTCGATGGCGGTGACGCCAGCAACTTCGCGGGCAGGGATGCCGGCGGCGCGGGCGAGGGCGACGAAGAGGACGGTGTGCTCCGTGCAATCGCCCTCGCGGGTCTTGAGCACCTCAGCGGCGTTGGAGAGGGCGGCGGTGCCGACCTTGCGGATATTGGTGTAGACCCACGCGTTGATCTTCTTCGCGGCCGCGTAGGCGTCGCGCTCGTCGCCCACAATCTGGGCGGCCAGGGCCCGGATGGCCGGCTCCTCGCTCTGCACGAAGACGGTGGGGGCCAGGTCGGCGGCGAACTTCGCCTTGTCCACCGGCAGCTTCGCCAGCTTGTCGGGCGGCACGGGGTCGGCCGTCACCTCCACGCTCCGCGAGCCGTCGGGCCCCTGGCTCCAGCGCTGGCGGCCGTCGGTGAGCATCAGCTCGGGGTCCTCGACGCCCGAGAGCTGGAAGCGCAGCTTGCGCAGCGAGGCGAGATCGCGCGGCGGCGGGTCGAGCTTCACGCAGCCCACGCGAACGAGGTCGGCGGAATACTGCACGTCCTTGGCCTGCTTCTCGGTCTCGAGGCGCAGGACGAAGGTCTCGCCCACCTTCTGCTCGAGCACCACGCCGCGCCCGTCCACCACCACGTCGCCGTCCATGCCCAGCTTCGGCACGCGGTTCTCCATGACGGCCACCTGGGTGGGCACGCCGTTGAAGACGATCTCCTTGCGCTCCTTGAGGGTGACAGTGCCCTCGAACTCGGTGAGCATGAGGGGCTCGAGCATGGAGAAAGAAACCTTGTCGCCGACCTTGGCGTCGGAGGCGGCGAGGCGCTCGGCCGCGGCCCAGTCGCGCAGGCTCTCCTTGGGCCTGGGCAGCTCCTTGGGGGGCGAGGCGAGACCGGCCATGGTCATCGCAATCACGGCCTTGTCGGGGTGCACGATGGCGGTGGCCTGGGCCTCGGTGGTGTCGGTCTTCATGCGGCAGGTGACCTCGTGCAGTTCGCCCGAGCGGAGGTAAGTGCGGGTCTGGAAGACGCGCACGTCCTGCTTCTGGCCCAAGGCGACGAGCTTGAGGCGCATCTTGAGGTCCACGATCACCGCCTGCTCGTCGCCCACCTTGCCCTCCTTGCACTCGATGAGGGCGTAGCCCGACTTCGTGCCGTCCACGTAGACGCCGTACCAGTGGCTCTCGCCGAGGTGCCGCTTGACGAGGGCGTCGAGGTCCGCGTCGGCGGCTCCGGCGAAGGCAGTGGCGGCGAGGGCGGCGAAGAAGGGCAGAGCGACACGGCGGCGGTGGTTCATGGGGTTCGGGTCTCCAGGTCAGGCGTTGTCGAGGGCGTCGAGACGCGCGAGCACGGCGCGCAGCAGGTCGGGCGTGGGCGCCAGGAAACGCTCGGCGATGGTGCGCGGGCGGCCCTCGTAGGCCTCGAAGCGGAACGTGAGCAACGGCTCGGTCACCGAGCAGCGGGCGAGGGCCCAGCCGTCGGGGTAGGCGACGCGCACGCCGTCGAGCCGGAGCAGATCGCCGGTGGCGGCGGAGGCGAGTTGCTCGAGGCGCTGCGCCCCGTCGGTGGCCTTGTAGCGCACGCGAATGTCGGGCGTGATGGCGTAGTGGGGCAGGGCGTTGACGAGGGCCGAGACGGGGCGGTCACTCGTCCGGGCCAGTTCGGCGAGGCGGAGGATGGAGTAGAGGCCGTCGTCGCTGCCCTCCAGCTCGCGGTAGAAGAAGTGGCCGCTCACCTCGCCGCCGAAGCGGGCGTTCTCGGCGCTCATGCGGGTCTTGAGGAAGGTGTGGCCCGAGCGCTCGAGCAGGGGAACGGCGCCGCAGGCGGCCACCACGTCGGCCACGGCCTTCGAGCACTTGAGGTCGAGGACGACCGCGTCGCCGCGCCCCACGGTGTGGCCTGCCAGGAGCATGATGCTCTGGTCGCCGGTGAGGGCGCGGCCGGCGTCGTCTACCACGGCCACGCGGTCGCCGTCGCCGTCGAGGGCCACTCCGAGGGCGGCGCCTGCGTGCGGCACGGCGCCGCGAAGGGCCGTCAGGTGCTCGGGCACGCTAGGGTTGGGCGAGCGGTTGGGGAATGTGCCGTCGGGCGTGCAGAAGAGCTCGACGAGGGTGTAGCCGAGGCGCCGGAGCACGCGGGGGGCGAGGGCCGAGTAGGCGCCATTGCCGCAGTCGAGCACGAGCTTCAGCCCGTCGCCGGGCGCAGCCGAGGCGCAGAGCCACTCGACGTAGTCGGCCTCGAGCGACCGCTCGGTTACGCTGCCGCTCCCGGTAGCGAAGCGGCGGGCGGCCAGGGTCTGCTCGACGCGGCCCATCTGTTCGAGCGTGATGGGCAACGGGCCGAGCATGAGCTTGAGGCCGTTGTCGCCGGGCGGGTTGTGTGAGGCGGTGACGATGGCGAGGCCGTCGGGGCGCAGGCGCCGGGCGGCGAAGTAGGCGAGGGGGGTGGGGGCGATGCCGAGGTCGGTGACGCAGCAGCCGGCGGCGGCGAGGCCCTCGATGAGCGCGGCCTTGAGCGCCGGGGTGCTGGTCCGCACGTCGCCAGCCACGACGAGGCTTGGCCTGTCGGCCTGCCCGCGGAGCATCGTGCCGATGGCTCGGCCGAGATCGGCATAGAGCGGCTCGGCGAGTTCGGTGGGGTAGGCCCCTCGGATGTCGCAGGCTTTGAAGATGCTCATGAGGGTTGGGGCGGCCCGGCGCTCTCCTCGGCGGGCCGGGCCGGGGCCGGAGGCGTGGCGCGGCCGGCGCCGTTGTAGTCTTCGCGCTCGAGCTCGCCGCCGGCCAGAAGGGTGTCCACCTCGCTGCCGTCGAGCGACTCGTACTTGAGGAGAGCGGCGACGACGCGCTCGGCGGCCTCACGCTGGCCGCTGAGGATCTCGCGGGCGTGGTTGTGGCACTGGTCAATGATCGAGCGGATTTCGCGGTCGATGGCCACGGCGGTGGCCTCGCTGACGCTCTGCACGCGGGTGATCTCGCGGCCGAGGAAGAGGTGCTCTTCGTTTTCGGTGTAGGACACGGTGCCCAGGCTGTCGCTCATGCCCCATCGGCAGACCATCATGCGGGCGAGCTCGGTGGCGCGCTCGAAGTCGTTCTGGGCGCCCGAGGTGATGTCGTCGCAGAAGATCTCCTCGGCGGCGCGGCCCCCGAGCAGCGAGGTGATCTCGCTGAGGATGCGCCGCCGCGGCATGATGTAGCGGTCCTTATCGGGCAGGTACATGGTGGCGCCCAGGGCCATGCCGCGGGCGACGATGGCCACCTTGTGGATCGGCTCGACGTCGGGGAGGGCCTTGGAGACGACGGCATGGCCGGTCTCGTGGTAGGCGGTGAGGCGCTTCTCCTCCTCGGCGATGACGCGGCTCTTCTTCTCGGGGCCCCAGAGCACCTTGTCGCGGGCCTCTTCGAGCTCGGCCATCGTGATGGCGGGCAGGTCGCGCCGCACGGCGAGCAGGGCGGCTTCGTTGAGCAGGTTCTCGAGGTCCGCGCCCGAGAAGTACGGGGTCCCGCGGGCGATCAACTTGAGGTCCACGCCGTCGGCCAGCTTCATCCGGCGGGCGTGGACCCGGAGGATGGCCTCGCGGCCCTTGACGTCGGGCAGGTCCACCACGATGCGGCGGTCGAACCGCCCGGGGCGCAGCAGCGCAGGGTCGAGCACGTCGGGGCGGTTGGTCGCGGCCACCACGATGACGCCGAGGTCGGAGTCGAAGCCGTCCATTTCGACCAGGATGGCGTTGAGGGTCTGCTCGCGCTCGTCGTGCCCGCCGCCCAGGCCGGTGCCGCGGCGGCGGCCGACGGCGTCAATCTCGTCGAGGAAGATGATGCAGGGGGCGTGGTCTTTGGCCTGCTTGAAGAGGTCGCGGACGCGCGAGGCGCCGACGCCGACGAACATCTCGACGAAGTCGGAGCCGCTGATGGAGAAGAAGGGGCGGCCGGCCTCGCCGGCGATGGCGCGAGCGAGCAACGTCTTGCCGGTGCCGGGCGGCCCCACGAGCAGCACGCCGCGCGGCACGCGGCCGCCCAGGCGGCGGAACTTCTCGGGGCTGCGCAGGAACTCGATGATCTCGATCACCTCGTCGCGGGCCTCGTCAATGCCGGCCACGTCGTCGAAGGTGGTCTTGGTCTGCTCGGGGTTGGCCGCGCGCGCGCGGGCGCGGCCGAAGCTCAGGACGCCCGAGCCGGCGTTGCGGAGCTGGCGGATGAACATGTAGTAGAGGAGGGCGAGGATGAGGATCCAGGGCAGCATGCCGACGAGGTTGGTGACGAGCAGGCTCTGCTCGCCGTATGAGATGCGCACCCGCTCGGCCTCGGGCAGCGCAGGTTTGCCGGGCGGCTGGTTGTGCTCGTCCACCGCCTTCTGAAGGTACTCGATGACCTGCGGGCTGACGGTGATCTCGAACTTCTCGCTGGGGAAGACGCCCTGCGGGGCGCCCTCGCGCGGGGTGACGTAGAGCGTGGTGCCGTGGACGAGGAGGCTGCGGACGTTGCCCGCGCGGACCGCGTCGAGGACCTCGTCGAACGAGGGCTCCTGGCGGCCGCCGCGTCCCATGCGGCTGGGGGCCAGGCTGACCACGAGGATCACGCCGCCGATGAGCAGGAGCCAGATGAGCAGGCCGCGCGAGCGCCGAGGGGAGAGCCCCTCGTCCTCATCGCCGGCGCGGCGCGGGGGTCGGTTGCGCGGGTTATCCGCCACTGGCCTTGGCCTCCGGGGGTTGGTGTGGCCAGTGTTCGAAGGCGAGCGCGGCCACGCGGCGGGCCAGCTCGCGCACCAGCTCGTCGCGCCCGTCGCGCGGGGTCTGGCCCAGGTTCAGGCTGAACTCGACCCGCTCCACGATGCGGCGGGCCTGGAAGAAGGGCACGTTCTTGCGGGTGTCGAACATCTCGATGTTGACGGAGAGCAGGTTGCGCATCTCCATCCTCTCGCCGTAGCGCTTGCGGCGCAGGGCGTGGCGCTCGAAGCTTTCGATCTCGCCGTCGATCTCCAGGTCGGCTTCGCCCGGCCGGGCCACGCGCAGGTTGGTGCGGGCGCAGATCTCGTGGATCAGGGCCTCAGTGAACTCGAAGTCGAGGTTGCGCTCCAGCGTCTTATTGCGGAACGTGTTGACGGAGAAGGTGCGGATGTGTTCGGGCAGCTCGAACTTCGTCTTGTAGCCGCAGCCGGCCAGGGGGAGCAGAAGGAGGATAAGGAGGAGAACGCGGGCTCGGGGGGGGATCACCGGGCGGTCTCCTCGGGCCGGGCCTCTTCCACCAGGCGCTTGACCAGCGCGAGAATGCGCTCGGCGCGCTCGGAGTACTCCGAGTCGGGGTAGCGCGCCATGACGGCCTTCATGTAGCGCGTGCCGCCCTCGATGCTGAAGCGCTCGAAGTAGAAGAGTCCCGAGTCGTAGTCGGCCAGGGCCATAGTGTCGCGCAGGCTGCGGGCGTACTGGGCGACGCGCTCGTTGCCGGACAGGCGCGCGAGGTCCTCCATGTCGCGGCGCGCGGCCTGGGCGGGGGCGAGGTCGTAGGGCGGCCCCTCGGTGAGGCGCTGGTTGGCGGTGGCGCGGCGCACGCGCGCCCGGATGACGAGCGGGCTGTTCGGGTACTGGCGCAACAGGCGGTCGTAGGCGTCGTGAGCGGCCTGGTAGTCCTCGGCACGGTAGTGGGCCTCGCCGATCTCGTAGAGCGCGCGGTCGGCCAGGGGGCCGAAGGGGGCGTGCTCGATGATGCGCTCGAAGGCCTTGACGCCTTCCTCGCGCCGGCTGACGCGGAAGAACAGGACGTAGGCGTGGCTGACGGTGAGGGCCTTGGCGATGTCGAATTCGCGCTGGAGCACGGCGGAGCGGTGCCTGGTCTGCGGGTGGGCATCGAGCAGCTTCTCGCATTCCTGGTAGGCGCGCGGCCAGTTCCGCTGTGCCATGTGCGAGTCGATCACCACGAGGCGTGCGTCCACTGCGAGCGGCGCGGTGGGGCTCCGGCGGAGGAGACGTTGGGCCAGGGTGCGGGCGTGGGAGTAGTTCTTGCGGTCGTAGGCGCGCTTGGCGTCGGCGAGCGTCTGCTCGGGGGTCTGTCGCGTGGCCCAGGGGCTGCCGCACCCGGCCGCCAGCAGGAGGACGGCGGCGGCCAGGCCGCGGGCGAGCTGCGCCGCAAGGCGGAGGCCGCGTGTGGGTGCGGGGGTATGCAAGAGTCGTCTCCTTGCGCTCATGCGGCCGCTCGGCGGAAACGCCTGGCGGCTCTAGCTCCACCAGGTGCGGAGGCGGAACTCCTCGATGCGCCGGGCGCCGGCCTCGTGGAGCTCGCGTCCCTGGCGGAGCAGGGCCTCGCCCTCGCTGGGGGGCAGTGCGCGGCGCCGGAGCAGGGCGCCCAGGGCATCGAGGCTGGCGCCCGGGGCAGCCAGGGCCCGCTTGCAGCGGACGATGTTGCCGCAGAGCGGGCCGCGCTCGCAACCGAAGCCGTGGCCGTCGGCGAGACGGGCCAGGGCGCCGGCAGCCGCGTCGGTGGCCAGACGGCCATCCCCATCCTCGCCGCCGTCGTTCTGGGCCGGGCCGGGCGGGGCAACGCCCAGGAACCGGGCCAGCGCCCGCGCGTAGACCTTCGCCAGGCGGAGGACGGGGACGCTCTCGATGTCCTCCTTGGGCTCATCGCCGCGGGCCTCGGACTCCTCGCACCCTTCGGGGCAGGGGGCGCCGACAACCACCTCGGGCAGGTCCCCGTGCATCTGTCGCCCGATGATCGGGCCGCGCTGGGGGTGATCACCGAGGGTTTCGGAGAGCTCCCGGTGCCTCTCGAGAAGGACGTCCTGGCGGGCTGGAAACGCCTCCCGGTCCTCCTCGCCCCAATCCACCCGCGCCATGCCGTCACGGCGGTCGCAGGGGGAGGGTGCCCAGGCTTCGTCGCGGTCATTTCTCACGGCCACGCCTGCCACACGTGGGGAGGGGCAACGCCACCGCCTCATGCGCCCATGATAGGCAGTTGCGGGCGGAAGTCAAGTGCCGCCGGCGCGCTACCGCTCGCCCAGGTAGTGCAGGATCTCGCGCTCCCGCATGATGGTGATCTTGTTCTCCTTGGCGAAGAGGACCTCCTCGTCCTCGTCCCAAGGCACTTCGCCCCGCGCCTCGTCGGGCTTGGCGTCGCCCACGATCACGTAGTCGGTGGACATGGACGCCTTGTCGGCGAGGGTGCAGGGGTAGCGCGAGAGCATCTGCTCGATGCGAGGCTCGATGAATCTCCCCTTGAGGCGGAACTCGAGCTTGGTGCCGCGCTTGAACGCTGGGTTGACGATGAGCATGCCGGGCAGGAGCGGGTCCAGCTCATCCTGCTTGATGACCTTGGCGCGGGAGATCTGGTCCATGACCTGGCGGATTTGGATCTGGCCCTTCTCGCGGCGGCCGTCCTCGTCGCCCTTCTCGTAGACCGAGAAGAACATGCCCACCTCCACCCAGTCCTTGCGGCCAACGTCCACCATCACGTACTGGCCGTCGGCGTCTGCCGTGAGGATCTTGCCGTCGGCCGGCTCGGCGCCGGTGGTGCCCACGAGCGCCTCGAGCTTCTTCCTCGGGAACTGGAGGTCCTTGATGACCTCGGCATCCTTCTTGCGCTGTTCTTCGAGCACGCGGATGCTCTTCTCGGCCGCGGCGAGGTCCTTGGTGAGCTTGGTGGCGCGAGTCTTGAGTTCCTCGACCTCGGCGGTGAGGCGCTCGCGGATCTCGTCGCGCTCCTTCTCGACCTTGGCCAGGTCCTCGCGCACCTTGGTCACGGCCTCTTGCTCGACCTTGATCTGCTTGTCCTTGGTCTTGGCGGCCTCCTCGCCGTCGCGGAGGGCGGTCTCGCGCTGCTCCTTGGCGGTGGCGAGCTCGCGTTCGAGGCCGGCCACCACCTTCTCGAGGCCGGCGCAGCGGTCGGCGTAGCCGGCGACGAGTGTCTTGAGGTCCACGAACGCCTTGGCGGCGGGGCCCTCGACGTCGGCCAGAGCCGGCAGCGGGGCCTTCTTGAGGAGTTCTTCCTTCAGGGTGGTGAACTCGCGCTCGGCGCCTTCGAGGGTGAAGCCGATGAGGCGCTCGTACTCGCGGAAGCGGTTCTGCGCCTTCTGGCCCTCGGCGGCCTTCTCCTTGAGCCGGTCCTCGGTCACCACCAGCTTCTTCTCGAGGTCCCCCACGCTCAGGCCTAGCACCACCGTGCTGCCGATGAGGCCCACCACGAGAACTGAGAGAACGATGATCGGCACAGGGGAACCACCGCGGCCGCGAGCGATCCGGCGCGTCGCCATTCCGTCCACTCCTATGCTTTAGGTCCAGGCACCGAGGGCGCCGTTGGCACACCCCCGCTAGTGTGCGTATTCTACCGTTGTGGATAGAGATATGTCAAGCCCAAATGATGGGGCGGGCAAAAGTGCCGGACACGCGGCAGTCCCGCCTTGGCGGAGCGGGCGTCTTGCAACGCGCGCGGGCTTGTGCTAGAATGCCCTGTCATAGGCGAATCCACGGCCCGCGGGGCTCGCCATGGCGGATGCATACGTGGGCTTGGGCAGCAATCTCGGCGACCGCGCGGCCCTGCTGGCCGAGGCGCTCCGGCGCCTCAAGACCTCCGAGGGGGTCGAGCTCGTCGCGGTGTCGCCCTTCGCCGACACGGAGCCCGTGGGCGGGCCGCCCGGCCAGCCCAGGTTTCTCAACGCCGTGGCGCACCTGCGTGTCCGCCTGTCGCCCGAGGCGCTGCTCGATCGGCTGCTGGGCGTCGAGGAGGCGCTGGGGCGCCTGAGGGCCGAACGCTGGGGCCCGCGGACGATCGATCTGGACCTCTTGCTCTATGACGACGTGGTGAGGCGGGGGGAGCGGCTGACGCTGCCGCACCCGCGGATGCACGAGCGGCGGTTCGTCCTCGAGCCGCTGGCCGCCATCGCCCCGGGGGTGGTGCATCCGGTTCTCGGGCGCACCGCTGCACAACTGCTGGCCGCACTGGGGACAGAGCCACCATGAGCCGCAAGTTCACCTACATCGCCGTCGAGGGCCCCATCGGCGTGGGCAAGACCACCCTGGCCCTCGCCCTCGGCAAGGCCCTGGACGCGCGCGTGATCCTCGAGGAGTCCGAGGCCAACCCCTTCCTCCTCCATTTCTACGAGAACCCCGCGCGCTACGCCTTCCAGACGCAGCTGTTCTTCCTCGCCTCGCGCTACAAGCAGCAGCAGGAGATCTTCCAGCGCGATCTCTTCCACCAGACCACCGTCACCGACTATCTGTTCGAGAAGGACAGCGTCTTCGCCAGCGTGACCCTGAGCGACGAGGAGTTGCGCCTCTACCACCACTTCGCCGGCTACCTGGCCTCCGGCATCCCCAAGCCCAACATCGCCATCCTGCTCCAGGCCAGCGTCGAGTCGCTCATGGCCCGCATCCGCAAACGGGGCCACGACTTCGAGGCGCCGATGGAGGTGGACTACCTGCGCAAAGTGGTCGAGACCTACAACCGGCACTTCTTCGACTACTCGGCCACGCCGCTGCTGGTCGTGAACACCGACGAGGTGAACGTGGCCGCGGACCCTGCCGAGCTGGCCAACCTGATCGAGCAGATGGGCCGCCTCGAGAGCGGCGTGCAATTCTACGCCCCCGTGGCCCGGAAAGGGCGCTGAACGCCCGGAGCCCGCCCCTTCGATGGAAACCCTCTCCACCATCGCCTCCCTCCGCGCCCTCCTCCGGCCGCACCGCGCCGCAGGCCGCACCCTCGGCTTCGTGCCCACCATGGGCGCGCTGCACGAGGGGCACCTGAGCCTGATGCGCCGCGCCAAGGCCGAGTGCGACCTCGCCGTCGCCAGCATCTTCGTCAACCCCACCCAGTTCGCCCCCACCGAGGACCTCGCCCGCTACCCTCGCGACCTGGAGGGCGACCGCCGCCTGTGCCGGAGCGTAGGCGTGGACGCCCTCTTCGCCCCCACGGCGGCCGAGATGTACCGCGAGGGCGCCGCCACGTGGGTGACGCAGGATGATGCGACGGCCCGTTGCCTCGAAGGCGAGCATCGTCCCACGCATTTCCGTGGCGTGCTGACCGTGTGCCTCAAGCTCTTCCAGATCGTGCAGCCCGATCGCGCCTACTTCGGCCAGAAGGACTTTCAGCAGGCCCTCCTCGTCCGCCGCATGGTGCGCGACCTCGATCTGCCGATGGAGCTGGTCGTGTGCCCCATCGTGCGCGAGGCCGACGGCCTGGCGATGAGCTCGCGCAACCGCTATCTCGGCGCGGACGCGCGGCGGCAGGCCGTGAGCCTTTGGCGTGGGCTCGACAAAGCCCGTGCCGCGGTTGCCGTCGGAGAACGCGACGCGGGGAGGCTTGCCGACGTGATCCGCTCGGAGATTGTCGCTGCCGGCCCGTGCGAGATTGACTACGTCGCGATCGCCGACCCCGAGACCCTGGCCCCCGTGGCCGTTGTCGAGAGGCCCGTGGTCGCCCTGATCGCTGTCCGCATCGCTGGCACCCGCCTCATAGACAACCTCCTCCTCGCCCCGTGAGCGCACGGGAGGTGACCGCCAGTTTTCGCCTTGAGGGCGGGCACCGTTGGCGGCCACTCCGGCAAGGGAGACGGACACGATGGGCGGAGTGGACGGGCCGGTGGCCGGGCCGCCCGGCGCCACGAGTCAGGAATCGAGTCGGATCGGCAGCAGGCTCTCCTCGATGGCGGGATACAGCCCGTCGAGGGCCTGCTGAATCTCGATGGTCTTGCCCAGCGCCGTCACGATGCGGCAGTAGGTCTTGATCTCCTCCGTGCTCAGGCGGCGCTCGCGGCGGTCCTTGAGCCACTTCTCGCACACCTGGTAGCCGCCCACGCGATAGTCCCACACGGCCTGCGGCACGGGCGCGAAGTGCTGCTGGGCGTTGATGTAGACCCGCTGCTCGGCCGCGTCGTAGCGGAGGCCGGCCTTGGTGCCCTTGGCCACCTTGCCGTCGCCCTGGCCCTCGAAGCGCGCGGAGGGCGGGTCCAGCTCGGGCGACCGGAGCAGGTGAAGCTCGGTGAGCCGTTCGCCCAGCGCCGCCACCTGGCCGAACAGTGCCGCATCCTGCGTGAACGGCACCCTGGGAAAGTCAATCCGCAGGAACTCCGCATACTGCTCCCGGTACGCCGGCGCATACAGCACGCCGTACAGGTAGTGGAAGACCTCCTCCGGCGAGGGCGCGCGGCCATAAGCCTCCGCCAGCGCCGGCAGGAGCTTCGCATGCAGGTTTGGGCGGCGCTGCGAAGGCTCAAGGTGTGCGAACAGGTCGTCGCGGCTAGCTTCGGGATACGAATAGAGCGGGAAGACATACCCGCGCTCCTTCGTCTTGTTCGACACCATGCAATCGTCCGTCAATGAGGGACTCACCCAGGCGTGCGCCCAGCCTGCCTTCGATAGCTGACGACACGTCATAAGCGCGAGGTTCGCCTGGACCATATGCCGCATGACATCGGGCCGCGGCCTGCAATGGAAGCCGCTGGAGTTGCCGGTATAGTAGGTGTGCCGAATGTCAAAGGGGCGGTAGAGGATTGGGACGACATTGTGACGCGAAGGTCCTGAATCAACCAGGTCTTTCTGCGCCCACGTCACTTTCCAGTCCTTGGCATCCTTGCCGAGCCTGTATCCCTTCCGTGCCAGTTCGGGGTCCATGCGGGCGAAGGCAAGGACGGTGCGCCAGACCTCGTCGGGGGTCCAGTGGATGGTGAGGTGATCGCGGGCGGTGACGATGCCGACGCTGTTGACGGGGAAGAGCTGGGGCATCGAGGGGAATGCCTGGTAGGTCTGGGCCAGGCGCTCGTCGCGGGGCACGAAGAGATAGAGGCCGGCGGTGGGCTGAAGGGCCTGCCAGGGGGTGTGGCGCAGGTCGTGTGCGTCGAGCCAGGCGGTCTTGGCCTCGCGGGTGCCCCAGAGGTCGGCGTGGTGGATGCGAGCTTGCTTGGGGGCGGTCACGAGGTGGCCTCCCTGGTGGCGTGCCGGGCAGCGGTGCGGACGCGGTGGAGCCGTTCGGTGAAGCCGCCGCCTCGCTCGAAGGCGCGGGCCTGGGCGGCCAACTGGCGCCGCAGCAGGCTCGAGGCCACAGTGATGAGGGCCAGGGCGCCGTTGGCGGCGATTTCGGGATAAGAGATGGACACGATGGACGGGATGGACGGGTGGGCGTGCCTGATGGCTCTTGCCCACTCGGCCACTTGGTCGGCGGTGGTGGGCCGAAGGGTGATGAGCTGGGTGAGTCGAGGGTCGCGCGGGTGCCAGAGCGGCAGGCCCCGCTGGCGCAGGAAGTCCTCGTAGTCGCGCCGGAGTTCTTCGAGGCTGGCGCGCGCGACGTTGGTGAGCTTCATCTCCATCTTGGCCGAGGTGCCTGAGGCGACGCTGCCCTCGGCGATGTTCTGGACGCCGGAGCGCGCGGCCTGGACCATCTGGTCGTGGGTGCGGCTGCGCGGGGGGATGAAGCGATCGCAGAATCGGACGGTGAGGTCGTAGAGGAGCTGGGCGACCTGGAAGCTCTTGAGCCGGCGATAGCCGCCGTGGGGCGGGAGGAGGAGTTCGGCGCGGGGCAGGGGGCCGGGCTTCATTGCGGGGCCCTCGGAGAGTGGGGAATGGACAATATGGACACTCTGGACACCATGATGGATGGGAGCCTGGTGGGGCCGTCCATTGTGTCCATTGTGTCCATGACTCAGCCCTTCTTCACCAGAAAGGAGATCGCCACGCCCTGGCGAATGTCGAAGACGTTCTCGTCCTTCGAGCCGTCGGGGCACGTTTCGCGCTTGAGGGAGCTGCCGTGGAGGTCGAGGACGTAGATATCGTCGAACGTGCGCAAGAGGCTCTGGCGCATGCCGCGAAAGGTCGGGTTGTCGAGCCAGGAGTGGTTGGTGATCATGCCCACGATGCCGCGGCCCGCCTGCTCGATCTTCCACTGGGCGAAGCGCAGGAACTTCACGTAGTCGTCCTGGAGCCAGTGTTTCTTCTCGCCGAAGTGGTGCCCATCCACATACTTGTAGTCTTCGATCAAGCCGGTGATCCAGTCGCCCATGTTACAGGAAATGCCTGAGTAGGGCGGGTTGCCGAGGATGACGAGGATGGGCTGCTGCTTCTTGACCCTGCTGGCCTCGTGGGATTCGTGGGAGAGGGCGCGGTAGAAGGGCATCTCGGTCTGGGCCGGTTCTTCCATGTCGAGGGTGTTGGTGAGGTAGAATTTCACGCGCTCGTCGTCGGCGAGGCGGTGGCCCAGCTCTTCGAGGAAGAAGGCCATCTTGAGGTGGCCGACGGCGTAGGGGGCCATCATCAGCTCGAAGGCGTAGAAGTTCTGGAGGATGTGATCCCGGATGAAGTCCTCACGCTTGCCTGCGCCGTACTTGGACTCGAACTCGCGGACGGCGAGCTGTGCGGCGTGGGCGACGAAGGTCATGGTGCCGGCCGCGGGGTCGAGGAGGGTGACGCGCGGGTCGGCCAGGCCGTCGGCCATGGCGAACTCGCTCTTGAGGAGCGCGTGGATCGAGCGGACGATGTAGGAGACGACGGGCTCGGGGGTGTAGTAGACGCCGCGGCGCTCGCGCTCGGCGGGGTCGTAGTGGGCGAGGAAGGTCTCGTAGAAGTGGACGATCGGGTCGCTGCCCTTGCCCTCGCGGTAGTAGCGGTCGAGGATGCCGGGGGCGTCGGCGCGCGCGAGCACCTCGGCAATGTCATCCACGATCCACTCGATGTGGGGCGGCAGCTCTTCGAGGGAGATGAAGCGGAAGACGTCGCGCAGGACGCCGATGGTGTGGGGGATGCGGTCGAAGGCGCTGCGGCGGGTGAAGGGGCCAGCCGCGCGGGTGCGGGCGGCGAAGAGGCCGTAGGTGATCGTCTGGGCGTAGAGGTCGGCGAACTGCTCGTGGGTGAGATCGGCGATGAGGAACCTCTTGAACGCCTCGTAGAATCCAGTGAGCCTTCCGCCGTCGGGTTGGTCGCGCTGGGCGATCTGCTCGGCGAGGATGCGCCGCAGGAAGCGGGTGCGTTTGGCGAGTTGGAGGGCGAGTTCCTCGGCCGTGGGGGTCTGGGGCAAGGTGAAGTCGAGGAACTGGTCGAGCAGCGCCCAGAGCTCGGCGGGGCGCTCGATGGCCGGGGCGGCGCGGAGGTCGTTGAGGATGTTCGGGCTGGCGGCGTGAAGGGTCTGGACGTGTTGGCCGTTGCGGTAGAGGCGGAACTCGGTGAAGTTGGTGAGCAGGAGGTTGGGGAAGGTGTCGCGATAGCGGCGGAGCTGCTCGGATGCCTCGACGCCGTAGAGATTGGTCTCGGTGGGGGCCTTGGCCTCGACGTAGCCGATGATCGAGTCGGTGCCGTTCCAGAGGCGGAAGTCGGGGTTGCCGGCGTCGGTGGGCCTGGGCTGGACGGTGACGTGGACGTGTGGGCGGCTGGTGGCGTCGGCGACCTGCTTGAGGAGATCGCGCAGGGCGCCGTAGAAGCTCTCCTCGCGGGCGTCGCCGGTGCGGGCGACCTCGCAGAGCTTCTGCGAGTACTGCCTGAAGATGGCCGTCTGGCTTGGCAACGGGGCCCTCCTGCCGGTGGCGCCACGGGCCTCACGCTCGTACGGGTGCTACCCTAGCACAGGGGGGCCTGGCTTTCAAGGGCGGGCCCAGGCCCGGCGACACCCCAGCACACCGCCGCGGAAGAGGGACTCGCCCGGACGAACGGCGGGAGGGGGCGGAAAGCGTGTCGGGGAATGGGGGGCACTTGGCGGACCCTGTCGCTCGGCGAAAGCGGCAAGTCCAGTGCGTCTCCCCCTCAACGGCATGGAGGGCTTTCTTGCGGGCGGGGAGGCGCAGCTCCTTGCGGTCCGAGCCAGGGCGCGGAACAGGCGATAATCGCCGCCCGCGCAGTAGTGGGCGGGGTAAGCGCCGTGGCCAGCGTGCTCGAAGTCATGAACCTTCGGTGACTTATCGCCGACTTGGACGATCTGCATGCCTCTGCGGCGGATTCATTGGTGGTTACGCCTGAGCCAGATTGCCTTGGCATCGACAACAACCCGCTGGAAACCGAATGCCGCTTGGAAGGCGGCGCTGCGGATTGTCGTGCAGGCCCTAGACTTGCGGCTCAGTGCCGGTGGCCGCCGGAGCCGGAGCGCCAGCGCGGCGTTCGTTGATGATCCCCTTCATCCGCTTGCCCATCTTGAAGTCTACGACGGTCTTGGGCGGGACTTCGACGACCTGGCCGGTCTTGGGGTTGCGGGCCTTGCGGGCGGCGCGCGAGACGGTCTCGAAGACGCCAAAGTCGCGGAACTCGAGGCGATTGCCGCTGGCGAGTTCGGCGATGCACTCGTCGAGGAAGGCCTGGACGATGTCCCGCACGAGCATCTGGCGGTGCTTCAGCTTCTCGGCAATCGTGTTCGTGAGTTCCTTCTTCGTCGTCGTTCCCATCGGCGAGCCCCCTTTCTCTAGCAGCCGCGATGCCCAGGCAGCACAATATGCCAAGCGGGTCGAAGCGGCTGGACGCCTGGCCTGTGGGTCCCCAGAGTTCACGCACTTATGTCTTTGCGCTTGATGCTAAGCGTTCTGATAGCACAGCGCTTACGCCGTCAGGCGTTGACACATGTGGTCATGTTCCGGGGGTATGCGGATTGTAGCATGGCTATTGGCCTTTTGCAACGAAAAATCATAAATTTCATGAGTTTATGCCGTTTGGGCTCCGGGCGGGCGTCGGGTGCATGAAGAGGCCCTGCGGGTCGGGGGGTGCCCGCAGGGCCTGAAGGTGCGAAGGGAAAGGCTCGGCGGCTACCTCTTGCGCCAGAGGGCGGCGCCGTAGCGGGCCTGGGCGCCGAGCTCCTCCTCGATGCGCAGGAGCTGATTGTACTTGGCGATCCGGTCGCTGCGGCAGGCCGAGCCAGTCTTGATCTGCCCGGTGTTCGCGGCGACCACGATGTCGGCGATCGTGGCGTCCTCGGTCTCGCCCGAGCGATGCGACACCACGGCGGTCATCGCATGGGTGTGCGCGAGTTGAATGGCGTCCAGCGTCTCGCTCAGGGTGCCTATCTGGTTGACCTTGATGAGGATAGAGTTGGCCGAGCCTTCGTCGATGCCGCGCTGGAGGAACTTGACGTTGGTGACGAACAGGTCGTCGCCGACGACCTGGATCTTGTCGCCCAGGGTGGCGGTGAGCTTGCGCCAGCCGTCCCAGTCGTTCTCGGCCAGGCCGTCCTCGATTGAGCGAATGGGGTATTTCTCGCACAGATCGGCGTAGAACGCGATCATCTCGTCGGACGTCAGTTGGCGGTTCTCTGACGCGAGCACGTACTTGCCGGGGGCCTTGATGTCGCGGCCCTTGGCGTCCTCGCCGTAGAAGGAACTCGACGCGGGGTCGAGGGCGATGAAGACGTCCTCGCCTGGCTTGTAGCCGGCCTTCTCGATGGCCTCCATGATGACCTTCAGGGCGTCCTCGTTCGACTTCAGGTCGGGGGCGAAGCCGCCCTCGTCGCCCACGGAGGTCGAGAGGCCGCGCTTGCTGAGGACCTTCTTGAGGCTGTGGAAGACCTCGGCGCCGATGCGGAGCGCCTCGCGGAAGCTCGGCGCGCCGAAGGGCATGATCATGAATTCCTGGAGGTCCACGTTGTTTGCGGCGTGCTTGCCGCCGTTGAGGATGTTCATCATGGGCACCGGCAGCACCCGGGCATTGGTGCCGCCGATGTAGCGGTAGAGGGGCAGGCCGAGGGCGTTTGCCGCTGCCTTGGCCACGGCCAGCGACACGCCCAGGATGGCGTTTGCGCCCAGGTTCGCCTTGGTCGGCGTGCCGTCGAGCTGGCACATTCGCGCGTCAATGCCGGCCTGGTCGAGCGCGTCGGTGCCCACGAGCTCGGGCGCCAGGACCTCGTTGACGTTGGCCACGGCCTTGGTCACGCCCTTGCCGCCGTAGCGCGCCTTGTCGCCGTCGCGCAGCTCCACCGCCTCGTTTTCGCCCGTGGAGGCGCCCGACGGCACGGCCGCGAGGCCCACGGCACCGCACTCCAGCTCCACTTCGACCTCGATGGTGGGGTTCCCGCGCGAGTCGAGAATCTCGCGCCCCTTGACGCCGACGATCATCGTCACGGTTTCTTTCTCCCAAAGGTGTTCAGGCAGTTCCGCACCTCGCCGAGCAGTTCCTCGGGCTTGAAGGGCTTGCGGATGAAGGCGTAGGCGTCCAGCACCGAGGCCAGGGCCACCGTGTCGCCGTCGCCCTTCGCCGACAGGAAGATGATCGGCACATCGCGCGTCTTCGGGTCGAAGCGCAGCTTGTCGCACACCGCCAGGCCGTCCATGCCCGGCATCGCGATATCCAGCAGCACGAGGTCGGGGAGCTGCGCCTTGGCCTTCGCGAGGCCCGACGGCCCATCCGTCGCGCGTTCCACCACGTAGCCTTCGCCGGACAGCAGGGTGGCGATCAACTGAAGCGCGTCCGGATCATCGTCTACCACCAAAATCCGCTCATTACGCGCCATGGCGAAGCTCCTCGACACGTTCCGGCCCTGAGGACACGCCGCCTATTATACCCAGCCTGCCAGACCGGTCAAGTTCGATGGGGTGCGGCCCGGGGCCGTCGGTCGCCCACGCAGGCCACAGGGTCAGTCCTCCCCGGCCCACATGCGCGCGGCCGCCCGGGGGGGCGGCCGCGGCAGGGGTTCGCGTGCGGGCGCTGCGCCCGCTCAGTTGCAGCAGCAGTCGTCGTCGCAGCAGCCGGCGCCTTCGGCGAGACCCTCGTTCATCAGGTACTCGGCGCTCTGGCGCACGGCCGCTTCCATGTCGGTCGCGCAGTTGTCGAGCTCGACCAGCAGCCACTTGGTGCCGGCCTTCTCCGCAGCCTTCACGGCGGCCGGGATGTTCACCTTGCCCGCGCCCACGGCCGTGTGCGGCGTGCAGGGGCGGCCGTCCTTGTCCTTCTCGAGCGTTCCGTCTTTGACGTGCAGCAACGGCACGCGCCCCTTCAGCTTCGGCAGATACTGCTCGGGATCGGTGCCGCCGAACTTCGTCCAGTAGATGTCGAGCTGGGCGAATGCCTTCTTGGTGAGCGACATGAAGAGGGCGTGGGGCAGCTTGCCCTCGACCATGTGGTCGAATTCGCACCAGTGATTGTGAATGCCCACCTTGAGGCCGTAGGGCGCGACCAGCTCGGCGCCCGCCTCGACCTTCGCCGCGAACGCCTTGATCGCGTCGGCGTCCTTGAACTGGTCGATCCAGCCGCCGGTCACGATGTAGCCGATGCCCAGGGCCTTTGCATCGTCCACCACCTGATTCAGATTGTTCTTGTCGGGGCAGGGCATGTGGCCCGAGACGGCGATCAGACCCAGGTCGGCCACGATCTTCGCCACGTCGGCCGCCTTCATGTTGTGCAGGCCCGCGAACTCCACGCCCGCGTAGCCCATGTCGGCCACCTTCGCCAGCACGCCCGGGAAGTCCTTGGCGGCGGCTTCGCGCAGCGAGTAGAGCTGCAAGCCGAGCGGAAGGGCCATCCGATTCTCCTTGCATTCGTGAGAGCCTGGCCGGGCCGGCCCAGCGCCGGCCCTGTTGAGGGAGCATTGTACGATCCCGCGCCGCGCGTGTCAACGCGGGGCGGGCGAGGGGGGGCGGGCCGGAATTGCAGGCAGATTCCGTAGCCCCTTCGGGGCGTCATGGTAGAGCCCAGGGCAACGCCCTGGGTCCGGCGGCAACCCCCCGGAAGCCCTGAAGGGGCGCCAGGCGGCCCCCCTATCTCGCCCCTTCAGGGCTCGCTCTGGGGTGGCCTCCTTCCCAGGGCGTTGCCCTGGGCTTCAGCATATGAGCCTTTCAGGCTCCAGAGAGGAGCAATCCACCTGCAATTCCGGCCCGCACCCCGGGCGAGGGGCGCCACACTCGGTCTTAGGGAGTCCCCCCACATCGGCCATCGGCCTCGCCCATCTGCATCATCGGCCCCTGTGATACAAATGGGCGCTTCGGCGATTCGGACCCTTCCGTGGCCGTTCCTGGCCATCTGTATCACTCCCGCCCACACAGGGGTGATACAGATGGATGCGCATGTTGCCGGAATCCCACATGCGCTGCCCGCTGTCGCCGGCAACGCAGCTTTCACAGGCTTCGAAACAGTCTCCAAGAGCGGCAGTCAGGCTCCGCGAGCGAAGAGAGCCGCCACGCCCAGTTCCTCGAGCGTGCAGCCGGCCGCGTCGGCGCGGTAGTATCGCAGCTCCCGGAAGTAGCCCTTGAAGTTCGGGTCCGGATCTTCCTGCCTGATGACCTCAAAGGCATCGGGCCTACGCTTCAGATCGCGTTCCTCCAGCCGCCATTCCGGCGCGATCGGCATGAACTGGTAGTGGGGATGAAGCGATGGTGCCTCGCGCCGGCGCATCGCGCAGCCGCTGAGCGTGGCTGCGGCGGCATCAAGAACACCCACCCAGGACGCCGGTGAGGCCCAGACGGCCCGCGAGGGGAACAGGGCGCACACTGCGCTCTGCGGTGTACGTGGCCACGAGAAACCCTCCGGCCTCCAGTACCCGGACACCGAACACCGGCAACCGAACACCCATGTCAGCCCTTGATCACCCCCAGCGGCCGCATGCGGCAGACCTTGCGCGAGAGGCCGGCGCGGTGGACGACGTCCACCACCTCGTTCACGTCCTTGTAGGCCGCGGGCTGCTCCTCGGCCAGGCCCTTCCAGTCGGTGCCGCGAACGATGATGCCCTTGTCCTCCAGGCGCTTCGCCACGTCGCGCCCATTGGCCGTGCGGACGGCCTGTCCCCGCGACATGACGCGGCCCGCGCCGTGGCAGGTGGTGCCGAACGTCTCGTCCATCGCCTTCTGCGTGCCGACGAGGAGGTAGGAGTTGCGGCCCATGTCGCCCGGGATGATGACGGGCTGGCCGAGGTGCCGGTACTCGATGGGAATCTCGGGATGGCCGGGCGGGAAGGCGCGCGTGGCGCCTTTGCGGTGGACGCACAGCGTCCGCTCGCGGCCGCCGACCGTGTGCCGCTCCATCTTGGCGATATTGTGGGCCACGTCGTAGATGAGGTCCATGCCCAGCTCGTTGGGGCTGGACTTGAAGAAGTCTTCGAAGGCGAGGCGGACGAGGTGCATGAGGGCCTGGCGATTGGCCCAGGCATAGTTGGCGGCGCAGCGCATGGCGCCGAGATACCGCTGGCCCTCGGGGCTGTTGACCGGGGCACAGGCAAGTTGCCTATCCGGGAGGCCGATCTGGTACTTCTGCGCGGCCTTGACCAGAGAGTGAACGTATTCATCGCAGATCTGGTAGCCGAAGCCGCGCGAGCCGGAGTGGATCATCACGGTGACGGAGCCGACGCCGAGCCCGAAGGCGTCGGCCGCGGCCGCGTCGTACACCTCGTCCACCACCTGCACCTCGACAAAGTGGTTGCCCGAGCCGAGGGTGCCGCACTGGCCGGCGCCGCGCTGATAGGCGCGGTCGGAGACGAGGTCGGGGTCGGCGCCCTCGAGGCAGCCGCCAGCCTCGGTGTGTTCGATGTCCTCGCGGCGGCCATAGCCCTTGTGGACGACGTAGCGCGCGCCTTCGGCGACGAGCTTGCGCTCCTCGGAGTGCGAGAAGTGGATGTGGCCGCTCTTGCCCACGCCGCAGGGCACGGTGGCGAAGAGTTTCGCGACAAGGCCGCGGAGGTCGCGGCGGACGGCGTCTTCGGTGAGCTTTGTGCGGATGAGGCGCACGCCGCAGTTGATGTCGTAGCCGACGCCGCCGGGGGAGACGACGCCGCCCTCCTCGGGGTCGGTCGCGGCGACGCCGCCGATGGGGAAGCCGTAGCCCCAATGGATGTCGGGCATGGCCATCGAGCGGCCCACGATGCCGGGCAGGAAGGCCACGTTGGCCACCTGCTCGGGCGCGTTGTCGGTCACCACCTGCCTGATCATCGTGTCGTCGGCGTAGATCAGGCCGTCGGTGTGCATCCCGTGCTTGTAGGAGCGGGGGATGCGCCAGCGGCAGTCGTCCAGGCGATCGAGGGGGCCGTGCCAAGACTTGTCGGACATCAGGCATCTCCTGCGAAGCTGCAAGCCACAAGCATCAAGCTGCAAGCCGGAAGGAGAGCAAGCCTGAGCTCCGTTGAGCTTGTGGCTTGGAGCTTGCCGCTTGCAGCTCCTCCATTATACATCGAAAAGCACTTCGGCGGCCCACCCCTCGGGTGTTTGCGTCACCTGGAAGCCGTGATAGGTGACGGCCTTGATCTCGGTGCCGCCGGGGTGGCGGCTGGGGTCGAAGCGCTCGCCGTGGCACAAGGCTCGCAGGCGCGTCTCGTTCGCCTCGATCTCGAAGCGATGGGGCAGAAAGCCCTCGGCGCTGAAGCGGAAGAGCAGCTCGCGCAGCCAGGCGTGGACCAGCTCCTCCGCGTCATCGGCCTCGAGGGTGATCTCGGCGGCCAGTTCCTCGCGGGTCTCGCCGCGCTCGACGAGGATGGCGAACATCCCCTCGGCGCAGGCGGCGAGCAGCTCGGCCAGCGTGTCGCCGCGGGCGCGAATGCCCGCGTCGGCCGTGTGGTCGAGGAAGTCGAAGGACCGCATGGGCGGGGCCGCCTGAGGAGCCGCCGGGCCTCAGCGCCGGCTCAGCGGCACGCGGGTGGTGACGTCTTTGAGCACGAGGTCGAACTCGCGCGCGCGCGGCGGCACGACGAAGACGTAGGTCTCGATCGTGGCCTCGCCGGGGGTGAGGAGCAAGGTCTGTTTCTTCTCCTCGCGGTCGAAGGTCGAACGCGTCATGCCCGCGATGCGGCGCACGAAGCCATAGGGCAGCGACTTGCCGTCGCGGCCATAGCGCAGCATCACGTCGGCGGTGCGCTCGTCGGCCCAGGAGAAGTAGACGCGCCGCGGACTCTTGTCGGTCGGCTCGAACTTCACGCGCACCTCGACGAGCTGCTGGCCCGGCACGAGGTGGTCCTTGCGCGCGTCGAACGGGTCGCGATAAACGTCCACCGGCCACGTGGGGGCGATCTTCAGCGGCACGTCGGCCAGCGAGTCGGGCGCGGTCATGGCCGTGCGGATCCAGCCCTCGAACCAGGCCTGGCCGAAGAGCGCGCGCACGCGGCACCACTCGCCGCTCGCCTCGTGCATCTCCACGCGCATCCCTTCGCTCAGCTCGCCGATCTGCGCCTGTTCGAACTGCACGGGCACCCGGTCCTGGATGATGACCACGTGGCGCAGGCCCGTGGGCTGCTTTTCCTTCTCCTTTGTCTCGGCTTCACCGGCAGAAGCCCAGGATGCCAGGATCAGCACGGCAACGGGGAGGCTGAGTTTGAGGGGCGGCATTGGTTCCTCCTGTTCCCCACGGGCAAGGCGAGTGCTCTATGGGCATCATAGACCCGGATCGGGGGCTTGTCAAGGATGGATGCGGCTATCGCGCCTTCACCGCCGTCCAGATCTCGTCGTAGAGTTTGCTGTCGTCGCCCAGGTCCTCCAGGTATTCGAGCTTCTTGAGGGTTTCCTCGGGGGGGTAGATGGCCGGGTTGTCGCGGTCCTCCTGCTTGAGGAGGGGCAGGCTGGCCCCGTTGGGCGTGGCGTAGCAGTTGAACTCCGAGAGGCGCGCGCCCACCTTAGCCTCGAGGATGAAGTTGATGAACCGGTGCGCGGCGTCGGGGTTCGGGGCACTCACGGGAATGGTCATGGCGTCCACCCAGAGAATCGAGCCTTCCTTGGGCACGCCGTAGGCGAGTTGGTCGTTCTCCTGGCAGGCCTTGAGGGCGTCGCCGCTGTAGACCACGGCGAGCGTGGCCGTGCCGTCGGCCACCTTGTTCTTGCCGCCCACACCGCCCTCGAAGCCGAGGCACCGGGTGCTCCTCTTGGCCGCCAGGATGAGGTCGCTCGCGGCCCGCACCTCGTCGGCCTTGCGCGAGTTCACCGAGGCCCCGAGCATCTTCAGCGCCACCGCCATCATGTCGCGCATCGAGTCGATCAGCACGAAGAGGCCGGGCTGCTTCGCGGGCTCGAGCAGCAGCGACCACGACAGCTCGGCGGCCTGCGGCACCTTGTCCTTGCGATACAGCAGGCCCATCGTGCCCCACTGGTAGGGCAGGCTGTACTTGCAGCCGGGATCGTAGGGCGGGTTGGCGAACTGCGGGCTCACGTTCCGGGCGTTCGGCACCTTTGCTGCATCGAGCGGCTGGAGGAGGCCGAGCTTGGCCAGCACGGGGATCGCGTGGTCGCTCACGACCACCACGTCGTACTGGCTCGCGCCGCCCGCCTGCTGGAGCTTGGCCATCATCTCCTCGGTGGCCTCGTAGACGTCAATGCGCACGCGAATGCCCGTCTGCGCCTCGAACTCCCGGGGCAGCTCGGGGTCGATGTACTCGGAGTACATGTAGACGGTGACCTGGGGCTTCGGCTTCCCCGTCTCCGAGCAGCCGAAGGCGAGAACGGCCAGGGCGAGCGCGGCGAGGCGGCGCATGGTCAATCCTTTCGGTAGCGGGTCAGGGTCTCAAGCGACACGACGAGGAGCACTGTAACAAGAACGACGAGCGTTGACAAGGCGTGCAGCTCAGGCGTGATGCCGCGGCGGAGCGAGGCGTAGATGTAGAGCGGCAGCGTGGTGGACTCCGGCCCGGCGGTGAAGAAGCTGATGACGAAGTCGTCGAGCGACAGCGTGAAGGCCAGCATGGCCCCCGCCGCAATGCCGGGGGCCAGCAACGGCAGCGTCACGCGGCGGAAGAGATAGAAGGGCGTGGCGTAGAGGTCGCGGGCGGCCTCGTCGAGCGTGCGCCCCAGCGTAGCCAGGCGGCTGCCCACCACGAGCGCCACGAACGCGATCTGAAACGTCACGTGCCCCAGCACCATCGTGAGCAAGCCGGGGTTGAAGGCCGCGCTCACGCCACGCAGGAACTGGTAGGCCACCACCAGAGCCGCCGCGAAGAGGATGTCGGGCGTCACCACGGGCAGATAGACCAGGAAATCGAGCAGGCGACGGACGCCCTTCGGCCAGGGAAACCGCGCCAGGGCGATGGCCAGCGCCGTGCCCAGCACCGTGGCGATGGCCGTGGAGGCGGCGGCAAGCACCAGGCTGTTCCACGCGGCCTCCAGCACGGCCGGGTCATCGAGAAGACGCGCGTACCACCGCAGCGTGAACCCGCGCCACACGGTGCCCACGCGCGAGGCGTTCACCGAGAAGGCGGCCACGGCCACCAGCGGCGCGTAGAGCAGCGCCAGCGTGCCCACGGCCAGCACGCCGACGAGCGGATGAACGCGGCTTCTCATCGCGGCGCCTCCTTGCTCATCGGCCGCCGAATGAGGAAGAGTCCGATGAGTGTGAGAACCAGCAGCGCGAGACTCACCGCCGCGCCGAACGGCAGGTCGCGGCTGGCGCCGAACTGCTGCTGAATCAGGTTGCCCACGAGCATGTACTTGGCGCCGCCGAGCAGGTCGGGCACCACGAACGCCCCGAGGGCGGGAATGAACGTGAGGATCGCCGCCACGGCCAGCCCGGGCAGCGTCTGCGGCACGATGGCGTGCAGGAACACGCGGGTGCGCGAGGCGTACAGGTCGCGCGCCGCCTCGACCAGCGACCAGTCGAGCCGCTCGACCACCGCGTAGAGCGGCAGCAGGGCGAACGGCAGTTCGCTCGACACCATGCCCACGAACACCGCGAACGCGCCAGGGTACAGCCCCGTCTCGGGCGGCACGAAGCGGAAGATCAGCATCCAGCCCGCCGTCCGAATCACCAGGTTCGTGCAGAACGGCACGATGGCGAGCCCGAGCAGCACGTAGCGGGTCACGCGCGACCGCCCGGCGATGAAGAAGGCAAGCGGATACGACAGGGCCACGCACAGCACGGTCGTCACGAAGGCGACCCACAGGCTGCGGCCGAGGATGCGCAGGTAATCGGCCGACCAGCCCAACACCCCGTAGCCCAGCAGGCGGCGGAAGTTCTCCGTTGTGAAGTCCCACGTGATCTCACCGTACGGCCCGCGCTGGGCGAAGGCGAGGGCGACCATGGCGATCATCGGCAGCACGAGAAGCACGAGGAGCCAGACCACGGCGCCGAGGCTGAGCAGCGCCCCCTCGCCCCAGAGCCTGCGGCGGGTCACGAGGCGCCCGTACCACACGACCAGCCTAGTCATCGAGCGCCTCCAGGTGGTCCGTCGGCAACTCGAGCCAGACGTCGTCGCCGATGCGCGGAGCGCCCGCCGGCTCCGTCCGCACGCGCAGCGGCCCGGGCTCCATGAAGAGGTCCACGTGGTCGCCACAGTAGACGGCCTCGCGCACCCGGGCGCGGACGGCGTTGGCCGCGGGACGCTCCTTGCAGAGCCGCACCCGTTCGGGCCGGATGGCTAGCGTGCCCTCCTCCCAGAGCGGTCGGCAACGTGGGGTCAAGGCGCCGAACCGCGTCTCCACCCCCGCGCCCGATGCCGTGCCCTGGATCAGGTTGGCCGCGCCGAGGAACTCGGCGACGAAGCGGGTGCGGGGACGCTCGTAGACCTGCGCCGGCGGGCCGCTCTGCTCGATGCGGCCCTCGCGCATCACGAAGAGGCGGTCCGAGACGGTCATCGCCTCGTCCTGATCGTGGGTCACGAGCAGGAAGGTCTTGCCTAGCTCCCGCTGGAGGCGGCGGAGCTCGAGGCGCACCTCGGCCCGCAGCTTGGCGTCGAGGGCCGACATCGGCTCGTCGAGCAGCAGCACCTCGGGCTCGTTCACCAGCGCGCGGGCGAGCGCCACGCGCTGCTTCTGCCCGCCCGAAAGCTGGTGCGGGTGGCGCTTGGCCAGCGGAGCCAGGTGGAGCATCGTCAGCGTCGCCGCGACCCGGCGCTCGACCTCGTCGCGAGCCACCTTGCGGCTGCGCAGCCCGAAGGCCACGTTCTCGAACACGCTCATGTGGGGGAAGAGCGCGTAGTCCTGAAACACGGTGTTCACCGAGCGGAGATTGGCGGGCAGATGGGAGATGTCTCGCCCACTGAGGAGCACCTTCCCCGCGTCGGCGAGTTCCAGGCCGGCGATGATGCGGATGAGGGTGGTCTTGCCGCAACCCGACGGGCCGACGAGCGTGACGAACTCGCCGCCGGCCACCGAGAGGCCCACCTCGCGCAGCACGGAATTGTCGCCGAAGCTCTTGGTCACGCCCTCAATGTGCAGATTGCCGCGACGCTCAGGCATGTCAGACTGCCCTTTCTGGCCGCCATTGTGCCAGATGGGGCAGGGGAGTCAAGCGGCAAACCTCCCGCGGGTCGCGAACCCACGGGAGGTTCTCTGGATGGAAGAGCAGGGCTACTTCGCGGCGGCCTCGACGGGCGCCGCGCCCGACGCCTTCGCCCACGGCGCCGAGCCGTAGCGCTTGGCGATCTTCGCGAACATCTCGCGGCGGTGGAGGCACCACATGCAGAAGGGGGTGAAGGCCACCTCGTCGGTCTCGGGGTCGAGGTAGACGAAGGCCGACGAGCAGCGCTTCATCCGCCCCGACTCCAGCGAGTGCCATTCCTCGAAGGGCAGGATGACGATCGGCACGCCATCCTGGATGTGCGTGTGCTTGCGAAGCTGTTCCGAGAAGCGCCGGCCGATCATCAGGCCGCCCAGGATCTTCAGGACGCCGAAGAAGCGGCTGCCTTTCATGATCTTCTTGAAATTCGCCGCGCCCAGCAGCAGGCCGCCGAAGGTGCGCAGCACGAGCAGCCGCCCGCGCAGGCGCGAGAACCAGCCGCCACGGGCCAACTGCTCAAGCCTGGGGTTCACCCTTTTCGCCCGCGTGACGAGCTCGGGCAACAGGTCGTGCAGCGGGCGCTTGAGGAAGTGGGTGAGCGGCACGTACTTCTCGCCGTCGGAGAAGACGAACGCCGCCGACTCGCAGTTGGGGTGCACGCCGGCGAATCGGATGCGTTCGGTGCCGAACAGCCGCAGGGCCGGCAGCACGTAGCCGAGCAGCCCGGCGGGGAAGAACTCGAGGTTCTCGCCGGGGAACGCCTCTTCGAGGATGTGCTCCACGTCCTCCGGCGTGGTCATCACGCGGGTCTCGTAACGCCCGTCCTCCCACATTTCGGTCAGCGGGATGAAGAACAGGCGGCGGAAGAGCTTGCGGTGCTCGTGGGCGAAGGCGAAGTGGTCGCGCATGCCCTTGTCGTTGAGGTCGCGGGCCAGCGTGCACACCAGCGTGTGCTTGCGCTTGCTGTGCTTCTCGATGTTCTTGATGGCCTGGAGCTTCTTCTCGAGGATCACCTCGGTGCCGCGCATGCGCCGATAGGTGGCCGGGTCGCGCCCGTCGAACGCCACCAGAAAGTCCACCCCCGTCGCGCACAGCTTCTGGCAGAACCCCTCGTCGGCCAGCTTCACAGCGTTGGTGACGATGGAGACGGGGACGTTGTTGCGCTTGGCGATCGCGATCAGCTCGAAGAGGTCGTCGCGCATGGTCGGCTCGCCGCCGAACAGCTCGACGCGGGGCGGCGGGGTGCGCTTGCCCAGCTCAACGAAAATGCGCTCGAAATAGCTCGTCGGCGGGCTGAACTCGAAGCCCATCCCCGGGATGTTGGCCAGGCAGATCGGGCAGTTGAGGTTGCAGCGGTTCGTGAGGTCCATGAAGAGCAGGCGCGGCTTGTGGTCGTGGCCGCACGAGTCGCAATAGAGCGAGCAGCCGGCGCCCATGCTCGGCTCGTACTGGTAGACGTCGCGTTTCCACTGCCAGCGCGCGGCGTCGGCGCTGATGAGCTGCTCGCTGTCGCCGCACTTCGCGCAGTGCTTCTTCAGGTAGACGCCGCCGTCGCGGATGAGGTGTTCGGCGGGGACGCTCTCGCGGCAGTGCTGGCAGATGCTTCTTGTGTCCGAGCCAGCGATCTTCGCTTCAGGCATGATGCACCGTGTCCTCTTCGGCCCCTGGACCCACGGCCCCGACATTGCCTCGGATTATAGCAGGAGGAACGCTCCGGGGCAACGGGAAACCGCTCAGTGGGTGCGGGCCGGAATTGCAGGCAGATTCCGTAGCCCCTTCGGGGCGTCATGGGGAAGCCCAGGGCAACGCCCTGGGTCCAGCGGCACCCACCAGGAAGCCCTGAAAGGGCGGCATGGGACTCCCCCATCTCGCCCCTTCAGGGCTCGGCCCGAGGTGGCCTCCTTCCCAGGGCGTTGCCCTGGGCTTTACCCTACGAGCCTTTCAGGCTCCAGAGAGGAGCAATCCACCTACAACTCCGGCACGCCCCCCCGATCAGTGCTGGTGCTCGTGCTCCATCGTCGCCTTCTTGCCCGCGATGAGCAGCGGGAACACGATGTCGCTGAAGCAGCATGGGAACCACACGGCCACGAACAGCAGCACGAAAATCACCGGCAGCAACGGCAGCCAGTTCGTGTCGCCGCCGTATGAGGTCAGGTAGAACAGAGAGGCCCACGTGCTGACAAACACGTGGCCCCAGTGGGGCAGCCGCGTGCCCCTCCTCCACAGGCCGATGCCCACCCCCACGAGCGCGGCCGGGTTCACCAGCCACCATTCCTCGAGGAACGCCAAGTGAATGTGGTCCATGTGGCCGCCCACCAGCCGCCCGCCCAGGTAGGGGAACACGATGTCGCTGAGCGTGCCGAGTCCTATGGAGCCCACGAAGCCCACCGCCATGGCCGCCGGCACGCTCGGACGATAGCGGCGGTACAGCGCCGTGGTGACGATCGCGCTCAGCAGCACGTGCGCGGGGTGCAGGAACTCGAAGAGCACCTCGGACGGGCCACGCGGCACCTTGAGCAGCACGAAGGCCAGCATGATCGCGATGCCGCTCAACGCGCCCAGGGCAGTGAACGGCATGTGGTGCCGCAGTTCGATCGCCAGCAGGCTGGATGCGCCGCATTCCTGGTGGTCGTGTTCTTCCGCCATAGAGGGCCTCGCAACGGGTGGTTCACGGGTGGCTATGGGTACGACGCCGGGGCTTCGCGCGATGCGTGCACACCACGTGGATCGCGTGGCACTCGTCGCACTCCCGCACTGCGTGGTCGGCGGCGAAGGCGTCCCAGTGCCGCCGCTGTTCGGGCGTCAGGATGCCCGTGCCCTTGCACAGCGGGCACGCGCCGTCGAGCGCGGCCAGAATGGCCGATCGGATGAACTCCGAGCGGTTCGGCACGCCCTTCATCGCCTCGACCAGGGCCGGGTCGCTCTTGAAGGTGATAATCTCCTGCCCCTGCCGCTTCGCTGCCATCGCCGCACTCTCAGCCGGTATCTCCCCGCCTGTCTCCATCATTATTACATTGTATTACCACCATGTCAAGCCCTTCTTGCGCGCGGGCGCCTCGCTGCGCGGCGCTCACCCCGCCCGTTTCTGCCCGAAGAGCCACTCCCATAGCCCCTCGGTCGCGTAGGCCGGCCCCCACGAGCCGTGGCCCACGCCGGGGAACTCGTTGTATCTCGGGCTGCCGCCTGCCTTCTTGAGCGCCTCCACCATCTCGCGCGAGCCGCTCACCGGCACCACCCCGTCCCTGTCGCCGTGGAACGCCCAGACGGGGGTCTTTGCGATGCTCGCCGCCCGCGACGGGTCGCCCGCGCCGCACACCGCGATGCCCGCCGCAAACAGCTTCGGCTCCCGCGCGAGGATGTCCCACGTGCCATAGCCGCCCATCGAGAGCCCCGTCACATAGAGGCGGGTCGCGTCCACCTGGAACTCCGTGCGAAGCTGGGCCAGAAGCTCGAGCACGCGCTTCAGTTCGGCCGAGATGGGCACCTTCTCCTGCGAGTACGAGCCTTTGCCCCAGGGCGTGTCCACCCACTGCTTGCCGGGCGGGCACTGGGGGGCGACGACCAGGCAGGGGTGCTTATCCTGCACGGCGTCGCTGGCGAGCGCGAGGAAGGGCGCCGCCTGGTCGCGGATCTGGCCCCAGTTGTCGTCGCCGCGGCCGCCCGCGCCGTGAAGCACGAGCACCAGGGGATACGCCTTGTTCGGGTCGTAGCCCTTCGGCCGCAGGAGCCGGTACAGCAGCTTGCCGCCGTCCGACCCGGCGAACTCCCGCGCCTCGAACGCAGCCTTCAGGTCGTCCACGCCTCCTGCGGCAGCCGCAGCGGCGGTGCCCAATATCACAACGCCGACGAGCCAACGAAGCCTCTGCATCTTGCTCTCCTGAGCCGGGTGTTATTTCGCCCTTACAGGGCTTCACGGGTTCGGGCTGTCCGTTTCCCAGGGCGTTGCCCTGGGCTATCCCATTCCGCCCCTGCGGGGCTTCAGAGCCGAACCAAGGCCGTGGTTCGAGCCATCTTGGTTGCATTTGACCCTGCCACCGACCCCACGCTCCCCTGCCCTGCGGCAGACAAGAACTCGCACGCACCCGCCCCTCCGAGGATGCCCAACCTCTTCTTGTCCGAAGCTCCGAAGGAGCGAAATGGTAAAGCCCAGGGCAACGCCCTGGGAACCGCCGGCCCCCCCCGACAAGCCCTGAAGGGGCGGAATAGGCACAGGCTCCTCACGTGTCGACCGCGCGGTACGTGTTCCCACCCCGCCGTGCGACCCCCGCTACGACGAGCATATGCCCAACGGCGTGAACGTGGCAGGGGTGGTCCCGCGCCTGAAGCGGATACCTCTGCCTGAAGAAGGTGCCATTGTGGCCGTCCGGGGTGCTCAACTGGCGGAAGCACGCTTCGAGCATGCTCCACGGAACCTTGATCTTCGATGTCTTTCCAATCGAGATGACGAACCCGGCTTCGCCGCGGTACTCGTAACGCCCGCTCTCCATTGGGCGGTCAGCTGCCACAACGGCGCGATAGCTTGAGGCATCTGAGTTCACATTAACTCCGGGTCTCAAGCTTGCCCGCATCCTCTGCTGAGCGTCTGCCCAATCCACTGCAATCGCTCCTTCGTGCTGCCTCAGGGTCCCACTGGTCACTTCGGTGGTTGTCCCTCGAAGCTGAAGAACACGGCCTCGACGGGGTTGAAGTCGAGGGTGAAGGTGGCCGCCTCGCCGAGCTTCTTGCCGGTGCGCTCGTCAACGAGGTCCTTCACGGGCGCGGGGAGGGTGATGGTGATGGGGTGCTTCTTGGCACTGAGGCCCTCGACGCCTCCGCCGCCCACGTCGCTGCCGGTGACCTCGGCGTTCTGAAGCACAAACACATAGGTGCGCTTGGCGACGGGGTGATACCAGTAGGTGACCTCGCAGTTCCGCGGTCTTGCGCCGTCGGGGCCGGTCACGCGCACCCACGGCTTGGCGCCGCCGCTGAGGGCATACTGGACGAAGACGTTGCGGTGCTGGTCGCTGGCCGTGCCCTCCTCGCGGTACTGAAGGTAGCGCTGGGGTGAGAGGTTGACGAGGACGGCCGCGCCCTTACCGACCTTCCTGATGGTGTGAGGCTTGAGCTTCGGCTCGGCGATGGCGAACTCGTCGGCCAGCTTGCACGGCACGGTGGCGAACAGCTCGCGGCACTTCTTGTAGCCGAAGGCGGCGTCCTGGTTGGTTTCGACCCACAGCTTGCCGTCGCCGAAGAAGTCGGCCTTGGTCTCAGTGCCGTTGTGCGTGACGCCAAGGAGGTCATCCAATGCGCCCTTGGTGCGGCCCTTGCCGCGCTGGTCGAAGAGGCCGGGGGCGAAGTCGGCGATGAGCGTGCCGCCCGCCTCGACGAATTCGCGGAACTGCACGGCCTCGATGTCGCTCAATGCGTAGCAGGCGGGGAGGACGACGACCTTATACTCCTTCGGCACGCCATTGACGATGACTTCGTCGTAGGGGATGAAGTTGAACTGGAGGCCGCTGTCGGTGAGCAGGTACTCCCAGGCCTTGCGCACGAGATGGCTGGTGCCCAGGCGGTGGTCGTTGTTGCGGTTGACCCACGTCTTGCCGTGCGCCTCGCTGTCGAGGCACCAGGAGACCTGGATCGAGGGGTGCGAGTAGTAGAGGGCCACGGCGTCGTGGAGCCAGCGGGCGCCGACCATCTTCCTGCCCTGGACGCCGCCGACCTCCTTGTTCGTGGGCGCGTACTCCTTGAGCCAGGGACGCGGTGTGCCGTCCTGCTCGAACCAGCCCTCCACCCAGCCGATCATCCCGCGGTTGCCATGGGCCAGGTAGTACCAGGTCTGCCAGATGTCGTTCGCCGTGCCGCGGCCGTCGTTGTGGAAGTGGGTGGTCACGATGGGCATGGCGTTCTGCGGGTTGAACGAGCGGATGATGGCCGTGGAGGAGCCGATGTTGTAGGATTCGAGGAACTGGATGTTCTTCATCAGCTTGGCGTAGTCGTAGCCGCCGAAGAGGTTGGGCGATTGGCCGCCCACGAAGCCGCACGGGGTCTCGGGGTCGGCGGCGTTGGACGCCTCGACGAGTTGGCGCAGGAACACGGCCCAGTAGCTGTCGTTGTAGGTCATGCGGTCGAGGAAGGGCGAAAAGTCGAGCTGGCCCAGCGGCTTGCCGAGCTGGGCGCGGGTGAACTCGGGCGTGACGTACTGGGCCTTGGCCGTCGGGTCGCCCGTATAGGCGACGAGCCATTTCTCGTAGTCGGCGTCGTTGTCGTGAATGCGCCAGGGGATGGGCTTGACGAAGGAGCACCAGGAGATTTCGTCGTCGAGGGCGTAGGCCGCGCGCACGGGGCTCTTCTTCAGGCCATTGACGCGCTCGGTGACGATCCCCTTGAGCTTCTCGAGCATCGCGTCGTCGAGGGGCCGCGGGCCATTGGCGCCGAAGCGCAGCGCCCGGCCGTCGGTCTGAATGCGCTTCCAGTCCGTGCGGTTGAGGTAGAGATAGCCCTTGGCGGCCGTGTGGTCGTTGTAGAACAGCAGGCCCCACTTCTCGAGCCAGGGCAGCACTCGCGTGTCGCCGTGGTCGGTGAAGCCGCCGTTGAAGCCGTAGTCCTTGCAGAACTGGCCACCGGCGTCGCCCGTGCCGATGTGCCACTGGTAGCGCCAGGGCATGTAGACCCACGTGTTCCAGCGGCCGAGGAGCATCTTGGCGTCGCGGTGGACCGGCTTGAACTCGGGGGCGGACTTGACGTAGGCGAGATAGGGATCTTCGGCGGCGCGAGCGGCGACGCCAAGTGCCACAGCAGCCGCCACCATCATCAGCCGACGCCTCATGGCCAGTCTCCTTCGCAGCGGAACGGATTCATGGAACGACGCACGCCGCAATCATGTGAGAATGCCCCCGGGGAATCAAGTGCTGCCCGCGGCAAGGCAGCATCAGTCGTCTACTGCGGCGGCAAGCCCCCGAGAGGTTCCTCGAGACGCTCGGGATCACACGAGCGAAGGGCCTGGCACTCTATCCAAGCGCCGCAGCGAGCCAAGAGGCCCCCTCCGTGGTCACTTCGGGCTTGAGCACAAGCCTCTCCTCGCGCCCTGCATAGGCCTGTCGGGCGGGCTCGAGCCAGCGGCGCAACTCGGGCTCGGACACGGCGCAGTTACGGCCATCCACCAGGCCCTCGAAGCGCAAGGGGAGAGGGGCGAGGGCCGCGGCCACGTCGGCCAGATCGCCCGCCGTGAGAGCGCCCGGCACGACAATGTCGTGCGGCACGTAGACGAATGGCGAGCAGAGGGCGGCCTCGAAGGCCACCAGGCCGCGGCGGAGGAGGACGGCCTTGGCGTCCTCCTCGAAGAGCGCGGCGAAGAGGGCGAGCAGGCCGCCGAGCGGCTCGCTCTCGCGGGGGCAGTCGTTGCTCTCCAGCGGCTTGTCGGCGACGGGCGGGACGTTGGGCTCCGCGAACGAATCGCCCCAGAGCGCAAGGCGTCTGGCATCGAGTTCGGGCCGGGTGGCCAGGTAGCGGAGGACGCCGCGCAGGTCGCGCAGGCGCAGGCCGGTGAGTGTTTCGCCCAGCATGAGATACGTGGACGATGGGCCAACGGTCCTGCGGTGGCGGCCGGGCTCTCCGTTGGCGTCGGTCTCGCCCGTCGAGCGCACGTCGGGCAGGCACACGGCGATGCCGCGGGCCAGCAGCGCGGCCAACTCGTCGGCCCGGTGCTTGAGGAACCCCGCCTTGCCGTGCTTGGCGACCGCCACGACGAAGGGCTTTGACCCCCCTCCCTCTCGGAGGGAGGGGGTGGGGAGGGTGGACCCTTTGTCCCGGCTCTCACCCTCTCCCTCCCTCTCCCTGGAAGGGAGAGGGGTCGGGCTCGTTGGCAGGAGTAGGAGCACTGGGATGGTGGCGCCATCGTCTGTAGTCAACACGATTCGCTCGGCCAGGCCATCCTTGCCGCGGGCTTCGGCCTTGGGGGTGCCCTTCGGCTCGATGTCGCCGAGGAGGCGCGCCCAACCGCTCCGCAGCTTGGCGCGCCGCTCGGGCGCGGCGAGCGCGGCCAGGGCGGCGCGGGCCTTGCCGGCCCGCTCGAGGCTCAACGCCTTGGCTAGATAGTGGACCAGCTTCGGCTGGCGCCTCGCGGCCACGGCGGCGGTCATGCAACGCAGCTCCTCGGCGGGGCGGCGCTCCTGCGGCTCTTCCTTGGGAGCGGGGATGCCGAACCAGCGCTCCAGGTGGGGATAGATGCCCTTGCGGTGGGGCGCGCCCACGTTGTTGCAGTGGCTGGCGTCGGGCGGCTTGAGGGTCACGCGGCCCCAGCCGTGGCAGGCGGCCAACTTGTCTGCCGCGCCGTAGAAGCCCCAGATGCGCCCGAAGCGCTTCCACACCGGGTCGCGGGCGGCGTCCCAGGCGAACTCGTGGGCGTAGATGAGTGGCTTGGGGGCGACCGCGCCGACGATGACGTAGGGCAGGAAGCCGTCGCGGGCGCTCAGGCGCAGGTTGCGGGTGGACTCGAAGCTGCCGCTGCCCGCGAAGTTGAAGGCCTCGTCGGCGTTCTCGGGCAGTGGGTAGACCGTCTCCGGCTGCGGCCCGCCGAAGTTGAAGGGGATGGCGCAGGTGATGCGCGGGTCGAGCGCGGCGAGGACTGCGGCCGGGTCGCCGCCCCCGGCCACCGAGCCGATGATGACGATCTTCTCGCGGTCAATGCCCGGGCGGCTCAGCAGCAGGTCCACGCAGCGCATCAGGTCCCAGGCCATCCAGCCCATGAGGCTCTCGCCCACGAGGTGGAGCTGCATGCCGAGGGCCATGCGGTGGCGGTAGTCTTCGCGCCCGGCAAAGGGCTGCTGGCGGCGCTCGCCGTGGCTGATCTGGTCGGGCACGAGCACCAGGCAGCCCAGACGCGACCAGAGCACGCCCATGTCCTGAAGCTCGCCCTGCTCCTTCGGGTTGTGGTGGCTGTGGACGAGGAGGAAGCCCGGCATCTTGGCCCGCGGCGGGTTGGGCACATAGAGGTTGGCGGTCACGACCAGCCCGGGGCGGCTCTCGAAGACCAGCTTCTCGATGCGGAAGCCATCGCCTTCCAGCGCGCCAGTGGTCTCGACGTCGAGCGCCTTGGGGGCAGGCGGGAACTGTCCGAGCGATTCGCGCAGCGCCTTGATCCGCTCGTCGCGGAAGCGCTCCCAGTCTTCCCGCGACTGCACCTTCGCCCACGCCGCGGCCTCGCGGCGATTGGCCGCGCGGAGGCGGGCGCGGCAATCCTCCTCGAGCATCGCCACTGAGCGGACCCGCTCCTCGGCCGAAAGCACATTCGCGCTCAGCCCGCGCAGGTCATCCAGGGGCCTCTTCGGCGATTCCTCGGGCATGGGCATCTCCAGGCATCGTGGATTCCGCGTGCAAGTATGCACGCCCTACCATTCATTCCGCACTTCGCACTCAGAGCGTCCACGGCTCGCGATAGGCCGGCATCGCGGTGCGGGCCGCCTCGTCGTCGCCGACGATAGCCTCCTTCACAGGGTCGAACTGGATGGAGCGGCCGACCTTGTAGGAGAGGTTGGCGAGGCAGAGCGGCACGTTCACGCGATGGTGGTAGGCCACGTTGCAGCTCGGCTGTTGGCGGGTCTTGATGGCATCGAGCAGCTCGCGGTGGTGCCCGACCGACGGCGGGATCGAGGGTTTGGGCAGCTCGAGCGCCGCCTTGGGGTCGGCCTCGGGCACGATCTTGTGCATCCCGTAGTCGCTGTAGAGCGTGGCCTTCTCGCCGTGGAAGTAGATGCCCAGGCGCCGGGCCATGCCGCCCGCGCCGTTGAAGTCGAAGCCGTAGCTGTTCGCCAGGTTGTGCATCCAGGTCATCACGAGATTCGGGTAGCGGAAGAGGCACTCCTGGACCTCGGGGGCGTCGCCGTCGTCGTCAATGATGAAGCGGCCACCGGCGCAGCTCACCTGGCTGGGCAGCGGCAGGTCGAGCGCCCAGACGGGCAGGTCAATGATGTGCGGCGCCATGCCCGGCAGCCAGCCGCCGCTGATGTCCATGAACGAACAATGGAAGTAGGCGTCGCGCACGATGATCGGGTTGAACGGCCGCATCGGCAGCGGGCCGAGGAACAGGTCCCAGTCGAGCCCCGGTGGCACGGGGGCGTTGGCGGGCGCCTTGCCCACGCCGGCGCGAGTCTGGTTCATCACGTTGAACGTGCGGACGAGGTTGACCGGGCCGAGCACGCCGGCACGGACGATCTCGACCACGCGGCGGTAGTTGCCCCCCGCGTGAATCTGCGTGCCCACCTGGGTGACGCGGTGGTTCTCCCGCGCCGCCTTCACGATGGCCTGGCTTTCGGCCACATAGAGCGTCATCGGCTTCTCGACATAGAAGTCCTTGCCCGCCTTGGCCGCGTGGACAGCCATGATCGCGTGCCAGTGGGGCGGCGTGGCGATGCAGACGGCGTCAATGGACTTCTCGTCCAGCAGCTTGCGGAAGTCGTGATAGCCTTTGGCCGTGGCCTCGAAGCGCTTCACCGTCGCCTCGCAGCGCGGCTTATTCACATCGCAGATGGCGGAGACGCGCACGTCCTTGTGGGCGGCGAAGGCGGCCATGTCGCCCGAGCCCATCGAGCCGACCCCGATGAAGCCCATCGAGATCGTATCACTGGCCGGCGCCGCTCCCTCGCCGCCGACGGCCCGTGCCGCGAGCCCGATGCCCATTGCGGCCACCGCCGACCTGCCAAGAAACGCCCGACGGGTGCAATTCGCCTTCATCTCTGCGCCCTTTCATTGCGCCCTATGCCGGCGCTGCCGTCACGAGAGCCGAGTAGGTCTTGGGCACCGCTGCTGTTCTGATGCCTCTGCCTCAGCCCATAGTATACGCTGCCGGAGCCGAGATGCAAGAAAGCCGGAGGTGGGTGGACTGCTGGTCACCCCAGTGTCCACGGCTCGCGGTAGACGGGGGCGAGAAGCTTGGCGGCCTCGGGGTCGCCGACGATGGTCTCCTTCACAGGGTCGAACTCGACGGAGCGGCCGATGGCGTAAGACAGGTTGGCCAGGCAGAGCGGGACGTTGACACGGTGGTGGTAGGCGACGCTGCAGCTCGGCTGCCGACGGCTCTTGATGCAGGCGAGCCACTCGGCGTGGTGGCCGGGCGTGGGCGGCAGCGACGGGCCGGGGAGGGGGAGGGCGGCCTTCGGGTCCGCTTCTGGCACGATCTTGTGCGTGCCGTAGTCGCTGTAGAGCGTGGCGTGCTCGCCGTGGAAGTAGACGCCGAGGCGGCGGCCCGGGCCGCCCGCGCCGTGGAGGTCGAAGCCGTAGGCGTTCGAGAGGTTCATCATCCAGGTCATCACGCGGTTGGGGTAGCGGAAGAGGGCTTCCTGCACGTCGGGCACGTCGCCGCAGTCGTTGATGAGGAAGCGCCCGCCCGAGCACGAGACGTGACTGGGCAATGGCAGGTCGAGCGCCCAGACGGGGAGGTCCACGATGTGCGGACCCATGCCCGGAATCCAGCCGCCCGAGTAGTCCCAGAACCAGCAGTGGCCGCTGCCCGCGCCGCGGACGATGGCGGGGTTGTAGGGGCGCATCGGGCCGGGGCCGACCCACATCTCCCAGTCCAGGTCGGGCGGCACAGGGGCGTCGGCCGACTGGCCGGCGCCGCGCCGCCCCTCGGACGAGTTGAGGAACGTGCGGACGAGGTTCACGTGGCCGAGGACGCCCGAGCGGACGATCTCGACGACGCGCCGGTAATTGGCCCCCGCGTGGATCTGCGTGCCGACCTGGGTGACGCGGCCATAGCGGCGCGCGGCGGCCACGATGGCCTGGCTCTCCGCCACGGTAAGCGTCATTGGCTTCTCGACATAAAAGTCCTTCCCCGCCTGCGCGGCCCGCACGGCCATGAGGGCGTGCCAGTGGGGCGGCGTGGCGATGACCACGGCGTCAACGTCCGACTGGTCCAGCAGTTGGCGGAAGTCGCGGTGGCCTTTGGGCCTGCCGCCGCACTTGGCGATGGCCGCGTCCACCTTCTTCTGTGCCACGTCGCAGATGGCGGAGACGTAGACCTCTGGGCGTTTGGAGAGCGCATCGAGGTGCCCGCTCCCCATCGGCCCCACGCCGATGAACCCCACGCGCACCATGTCGCTGGGCGGCGGCCCCTCGGCCCCGAGTGCCTTGGCCGCCAGGCCGATGCCAGTGGCGGCCGTGACTGGCTCGCCGAGAGACATGGGCCGCGTGTGGCGTTCGGTCATGGCAGCGCTCCTCCGACTCGGCGGCCGATGAAGTTGGCGAACTCCGGCCGCGTGGTCCACGCCTTGTGGCGCGGGTCGGCCGACCACTTCTCGTAGTGGTCTTCCACGGAGGCCGCCAGCGCGCGGTCAAGGACGGGCTTGCCGCCCTCCGTGATGGTGATCTGGCCGGCGACGGGCCCCGCCGTGGCGAACACGACCTGGTGCTGGCGTCCCGCGATTGTGACGCGTGCGCCCGCCTTGCCGGGCTCCTCGATGGCCTCGACCTGCGGCATGGCCTGCGTGCTCCGAGTAGTGGCGAACAGGACGACGAGAAACTGGGCCTCCTGCGGCCGGCCCTTCGGCTCGACCTCGATGCGCCAGCCTTCGACGCCGATGGTGTTCTCGCGGTTGTGCGGGTTGCTGCCGCCCTTGTGCTTCGCGTAGGTCTCCTCGGTCGGGCCGTAGTTCGTGCCGTCCACCTCGAAGTCGTGCCAGGCCCCGCCGATGGTGCGGACGGTGCGGGCGTTCTCCTTTGGGAGGAGGAGTTTGACGAAGAGGCGGCCATCCATCCCCGGCCACTGGTCGTCGATCGTGAACATGTCGCCGGCGGAGTGGACGAAGCGGCCGCCGGGCTTCGGGTTTGGGAGCTGCGTCTTGCCGTCATCGCTGAGGATGAACTGCTTCTCGGGCGGGAGCGAGGTGTCGGGCGCGCGCTGGCCGCTCCACGCCGGCTCGTAGAGCGTGTGGAGGTTCCAGATCGTCTCCAGCCCCGGCTCGGCGGCGACGACGCGGTCGAAGACCACGAAAGCATCGGGCCGCAGGTAGACGAACTGACGCGTGATGGCCCTCACGCGGGTGGGAGGGTAGGAGTGCGTGGCGTCGCCCGCGGCATAGTCGAAGAGGGGCGAGGTCTCGTAGGCGACGATGCGCCCCTCGCGGAAGGGCCGGTCGCCCGGCTTCGGCTCGGGCAGGCCCCAGAGCTTCCACCAAGCCTTGGCCTGGATGGGCGACTGGCCGCCGCGGCGGACGACGTCGTGGGTGGGCTGGCCGCGCCAGTCCACGTGGCCGATCGGCTCGCGGCCGACGGTGATTGAATTGTGGGCGATGGTCTGGCGGGCATAGTTGGTGATGTGGGGCAGACTGTCGCTGTGGACCTGCGAGCCGGCGAAGGCGAGGGCGGCGTTGTTGAGGGAGTGGACGGCTCCCGTGTCGGCGGCGAGGACGCCGCGCTTGTTGATGAGGAAGTGGAGGTTGTCGGCGTTGTTGCGGCCCCAGGCGCCATCAATCTCGCCGAAGCGGCCGCAGCGGAAGAGGGCGTATGTCGCGTCCGGCGTCCAATCCGACCGCATGACCACATGGCCGTTTTCGGGGAACAGGCGTGCGGGAGGCAGCATGGCGGGCTCCACGGCGGGCAGGTCTGGGTCGTACCACAGGAGCTTGCCCCACACGCCGCCCTGGCCGAGGGCGCTCGTGCCCCAGCCCATGGAGATCTTGGAGATTACGTTGTCAATCCACCACTGCCCCACGCCGTCACCGAACCGCGAGGCGACGAGCACGGCCAGGCTGTCCCCCTCAAAGCAGGCAGGGGTCACCGTCATCCAGTGGCGGCACATGGCCGCGACGCCGATGTGGACGCCTTCCGGCTGCGCCGCCCATGGGCGGTAGTGGAAGAGATACCATTCGGGCGCGTGCGCCGCGAAGTCGCACCGCGACACCCAGTCCTGCCCTGTGGCGTTCGACCAGGCCACGGCCATGGTGAGCCACTCGCTGTAGAAGTGCTCGCCGTTGTAGCCGTGGCTCATCGAGCTGCCGCCGCGGCCCTGCGACCAGAGGTTGTTGTACTCGATGCCGCGGACCAGGTCCTCCTGGTAGCGCTTCCTGAGGACTTCGTCGAGGAACTCGTCGTGGCCATGCCCCCAGGCGGCGAGGGCGAGGACGACGTGTGGCCGCCAGCGGTTGGCCTTGATCTGCCCAACGATCTGGTCTGCCTCGGCTTTCTGCTCCTCGGGAGGGAGGCCGGCCATCACGAGGTCGGCAGCGAGGGGATAGGTCTGCACCCAGCTCGGCTGGAGCTTGGCCTTCGCCTGGTCGAGATACGTCTTTTCGCCCGTGAGGTGGTAGAGGACGGCGAGAAGAATGGCCGATGCCTTGCCGTCGGCGGCGAGCCGCTGCGCCCACTGGAGCTCTTTGGCGAGTCGGGGGTGGCTCAGCCGCTCGCGCAGGCGCGGAATGTCGCGCCGCGCGAAGAGCAGCCTGGGATGCTCCTTGAGCGCGAGTGGGCAGTCGGCCGGCACCTCCACGCCGCCGATCGGGACCGTTGCGCCCGCGCGGGCCGCGCCCGCCAGCGCCAGGAGAACTCCCGCAACGAGAAGCCTTCGCGGTACCGTGCCCATTCGTGTCTCTCCAGTCGGCCGCGGCTACAGCAGCCCGGCCGCGTCCATCAGGCCCCAGCCCGTCGGGTCGTCCTCGCTGCGCCGGCCCTTCGCCTTGAAGTGGTCGAGGAACTGGTTGGCGAGGACCTTGCCGAGCTGGACGCCTTCCTGGTCGAAGGAGTTGATGTTCCAGAGGAAGCCCTGGAAGGCGATCTTGTTCTCGTAGTAAGCGAGGAGCGCGCCGAGGGTGCGCGGGGTGAGCCGGTCGGCGATGAGGAGCGAACTCGGGCGGTTGCCGGGGAAGACCTTGTTGGGGTTGTCGTCGCGCTTGCCCGTGGCGAGGGCGACGGCCTGGGCGAGGAGGTTGGCGAGGAGCTTCTGCTGGGAGGTCGTGCCCTCGACCTCCAGGTCCTCGCCCAACTGGCCCTGGCGGAAGCCGATGAACTCGCAGGGCACAACCGTCTCGCTCTGGTGGATGAGCTGGTAGAAGGCGTGCTGGCAGTTGGTGCCCGGCTCGCCCCACACGATGGGGCCTGTGGCGTACTTCACCGGCCGGCCGCAGCGGTCCACCCGCTTGCCGTTGCTCTCCATGTCGAGCTGCTGGATGTGTGCGACGAAGCGGCTGAGCATCTGGCTGTAGGGCAGGATCGCGAGCGTTTCGTGGCCGAGGAAGTTGCGGTTCCAGATGCCCAGGAGCGCGGCCAGCAGGGGCAGGTTCTTGCGGATGTTGGGCTGAAGGGCGTTGAGGTCCATCTCGCGTGCGCCGCGGAGAATCTCGACGAAGTTGTCGTAGCCCAGCCCGAAGCCGAGCGCGGCGCCGCCGACCATCGAGGTGGCGCTGAACCGCCCGCCGATGTAGTCGTACATGTGGAAGCTGCGCAGATACTTCCCGGGGTCGTCCATCGGGCTGCCCTCGGCGGTGACGGCGACGAAGTGGTCTTTGGGCTTGAGGCCGGCCCTCTCGAAGCGGTCGGCGACGAGCCTCTCGTTGGTGAGTGTCTCAAGCGTCGTGCCGCTCTTCGAGACCACGCACACCAGGGTGCGCGAGAGATCGAGGCCGTCGAGCACCATCGCCGCGTCGTCGGGGTCCACGTTGGAGATGAAGTGGACTCGGCGGTCTGGCCGCCAGAAGCCTCGGAGGGCGATGTAGAGGGCGCGGGGGCCGAGGTCCGAGCCGCCGATGCCCACTTGCACGAGGTCGGTGAAACGCCCCTGCTGCTCGACCTCCGCCAGGAGGCCCTTGAGGCGGCTGAGCTGCGTCTTTGCCTTGCCCACGGCCTCGGCCTGGGCGGCGTCGTGTTTGCAGGACAGGTCGTCGAAGACGTTGCGGCTGGCCGTGTGGAGCACCTGGCGCCGCTCGGAGGGGTGGCCGACGATCTCATTCATCACCTCGCCGCGCATCATGCGGGCGAACTGGCCGACCGCCTGGGTCTGGCTCGCCAACTCCTGGAGCGCCCGCAGCACCTCGGGCGTGACGCGCTCGGTGGCGTAGAGGAGGCGGAAGCCGGCGGCGTCGGACTTCATCGCGCGGATTCGCTTCGGCGACAGGGCGCCCGGCGCCGCCAGGTCGAAGGGCTTCCGGGCCAGCTTCAGGAGTCTGCGCCAGGCGGGGGTGCGGTCGGGTCTCATGTGTGCCAGCCTGTTGTCCATTGTCTCGATTCCTTATCGTGATGTGTCTGGGACGCCACTATAGTGACACGTGAGGGCAGCGGCGTCAACTTGATTCCGCGGCGCGATTCCGGCATACTACGCATCCCTGACCGTGAGCATCGCGGGGTGTGAAGGCCCTGCCCACAAGAAGGAGCGGAAGGCATGGCGCGCGAACGTTGCGTGGTGGTCGGCGCGGGCGGCATCTCGAATGCCTGGTTCCCGCCTCTGAGCAAGGAAAGGGTGAACGTTGTGGCCGTGGTGGACCTCCGCCCCGAGGCGGCGAAGGCCCAGGTGGAGAAGTACCAGCTCCAGGCCGAGGTCTCGACGGACCTCGAGGCCACGCTGGCGAAGCACCAGCCCGATTTCGTGGTGGACCTGACGGTGCCCGAGGCGCACTGCGCGGTGACGTGCACGGCGCTGCGGGCCGGCTGCCACGTGATCGGCGAGAAGCCGATGGCCTCCTCGATGGCCGAGGCCCGCCAGATGGTCACGGCCGCCGAGGAGACGGGCAAGCTCTACATGGTCAGCCAGTCGCGCCGATGGGACGCGAAACATGTGGCGGTGAAGAAGACAGTGCCGCGCGTGGGCACGCTGACGACGATCAACTGCGACTTCTACATCGGCGCCCACTTCGGCGGCTTCCGCGACGAGATGCCCAGCCCCCTCATCCTCGACATGTCCATCCACCACTTCGACCTGTGCCGCTTCATGACGGGCGCCGACCCCGTGGCCGTCTACTGCAAGGAGTTCAATCCGAAGGGCTCGTGGTATCGGGGCGACGTGGCTGCCTCCGCCATCTTCGAGATGTCGAACGGCGTCATCTTCACCTATCGCGGAAGCTGGTGCGCCGAGGGCTGCCACACGAGCTGGAACGGCGACTGGCGCTTCATCGGCACCAAGGGCACGCTCCTGTATGAGCACGACAAGGAGCCGTACGGCGAGGTCGTCGTCGGCAAGGAGGGCTTCCACCGAGAAAAGGAGCCGCTCAAGGTCGCAAAGCCCGCCGTCAAGTTCGGCGGCATGCACGGCGCGCTCCGCGAGATGCTCGCGTTCCTCCGCACCGGCGTCGCGCCCCAGACCGAGTGCCACGACAACATCAAGAGCTTGGCCATGGTCTTCGCCGCCATCGAGAGCAACAAGAAGGGCCGGCGGGTGCCGGTCCGCGCACTATAGGACCGATAGGACGGATAGGACCGATAGGACCCCTCGGATGGGCGGCTCGACCTGTCCCATCCGTCCTATGTGTCCTATCGGTCCTACCTCCTCAACCTGGAGAAAGGAGCAGAGCGTGTACCACGAGCCCATTCGCATCGGCACACTGGTCAATGGCGGGGCAGGGACGGCGAACTACATTCGCCAGATTCTGCCCCACGGCTTCGAGAGTTTCTCCATCACCTTCTGGCAAACGCTCGGCGACACGAATCTCAAGAAGCTCGCCTCCGAGGTGAAGGACGCCCTGGCCGGCACCGACGTGGTGATCAGCTCGCTCGGCGTCTTCGGCAACCCGCTGATGGACGACGAGAAGGCCCGCGAGACGCGCGACGGCTGGAAGAAGCTCATTGACGCCGCCCACCTCTTCGGCACCGACCTCGTGTGCGGCTTCGCCGGCCGCCTGGTAGACAAGCGGATTGACGAGTCCATGCCCCGCTACGCCCAGGTCTTCGGCCCCCTCGCCAAGCGGGCGAAGGACAAAGGCGTGCGCCTGGCCTTCGAGAACTGCGACATGGGCGGCACCTGGCACCGCGGCGACTGGAACATCGCCCACGGCCCCGCCGCCTGGGAGATGATGTTCAACGCCATCCCGTCCGACAACGTGGGCCTCGAGTGGGAGCCCTGCCACCAGATGGTGAAGCTCATTGACCCCATGCCCCAGCTCCGCAAGTGGGTCAAGAAGATCTTCCACCTCCACGGCAAGGACGCCACGGTGCTCTGGGACGTCGTGCGCGAGCACGGCGTGGTCGGCCCCAAGACCTTCGCCTTCCACCGCACGCCCGGGTTCGGCGACAGCAACTGGACCGACATCATCTCGGAGCTCCGCCGCGGCGGCTTCGCCGGCTCCATTGACATCGAGGGCTGGCACGACCCCGTCTACCGCGGCGAGCTGGAGATGACCGGGCAGGTGGCCGGCCTCAACCACCTCAAGCGCTGCCGGGCGACCTACGTGCCCAACCCGACGACGTGAGGGACACGCGGCGGGTGGCCGGCGCCCACTGGCCACCCGCCGTCCGCCGCGGGCTCCCGGACCCCTTTCGCCCATGAGCCACTCCCAAGGCAGCCGTGTCTCCGCCGTGGCCTGCCTGTTCACGGCCATGCTCTTCTGGGGCGCGATCCCGATCTTCCTCCGCTACTTCGTGGCGGACCAGAAGCTCGACCCGTGGGCAGTGAACGCCGTGCGCTACCTGGTGGCGGCGCTCTTCTGGTTGCCCGTCGTGGTCGTCCTGGGGCGCCGGCAGCCGCACGATGGCGCGCCCGGCCGCAACGTGTGGCGCGACGCGCTGATCCCGTCGGCGATCAACGTCTTTGCCCAGGCGACCTACGGCATCAGCCCGCTCTACGCCTCGGCGCCCGCCATCGGCTTCGCGCTGCGGCTGTCGTTTCTCTTCACCCTCTTGTTTGGCGTGCTGCTGATCGCGGAGGAGCGTCGGCTGGTGCGGCGGCGGCGTTTCATCGCCGGCGCCATTCTGTGCCTGGCCGGTGTGGCCGGGATGTTCGTCGGCGGCGTGACAAAGGCCGGCAGCATCACGCCCGCGGGCATGGCCATTCTCGTGCTCTCGACCATCTGCTGGGGCGGTTACGCGGTGAGCGTGCGAGTCTGCATGGCGGGATACCCCGTGCGGCTGAGCTTCGGGGTCATCAGCCTGTACACCACGGGCGGCCTCATCGCTCTGGCCGCGGCATTCGGGCGGCCATCGGACCTCGTGCAGGCGAGCCGCATCGCCTGGCTGGCGATGGTGGGCTCGGCCATGATGGGCATCGCGCTTGGGCACGTGCTCTACTACCGCGGCATTCAGCGCCTGGGCCCCGTCGTATCGAGCGGACTGCTGCTGGCCACGCCGTTTATCACCTATGCGGGCGCCGCCGTGCTGCTGAGGGAGACGCTGACGGGGCTCCAGGTGCTCGGCGGCCTGGCGGTGGTGGGCGGCGGCGCGCTGCTGGTGGCGGCCCGCGCCGACCTGGAGCGCAGGCGCCCTGCTGGACCGCCCGCCGAGGCACCCCAGGACGCGCCCGCCGTTTGACATCGCCGCCCGCTTGTTGTATCCTCAAGAACCAGAGCCCGCTCGGCTCCCTCGCTCCCGCTAGCGACAGGAAGCGCCCGCATGAAGCCCGATGGCTACGACGCGGAAAGTCTTTTCGAGAGATACGGCGGCCTGGCCTACGACGACATCAACATCCTCCCCGGACACATCTCCTTCGCCCTCGACGACGTGAGCCTGGCCACGCGCCTCACGCGGCGCATCAGCCTCCAGCTCCCCATCGTGTCGTCGCCCATGGACACCGTGACCGAGAGCTCGATGGCCATTGGCCTGGCGCTGCTCGGCGGCATCGGCATCATCCACTACAACAACACCGTCGAGCAGCAGTGCGAGCACGTGCGGCGGGTCAAACGCTTCGAGAACGGCTTCATCACCGACCCCGTCGTGCTCTCGCCCGATCACCGCATCGCCGACGTGGACCGCATCAAGAAGGAACACGGCTACTCGGGCATCCCGATCACCGAGGACGGCACGCTCAACACCCGCCTGGTGGGCATCGTGACCAATCGCGACATCGACTTCGAGCGCGACCGCGCGAAGCCGCTCCGCGAGGTGATGACCACCGACCTGGTGACCGCGCAGAAGGGCATCACGCTCCGCGAGGCGAACCGCATCCTGCGCCAGAGCAAGAAGGGCAAGCTGCCGATCGTGGACGGCCAGGGGCGCCTCGTCTCGCTCGTCGCCCGCACCGACCTGCGCAAGAACGAAGACTACCCGCTCGCGACCAAGGGCGCCGACAAGCAGCTCCTCGTCGGCGCCGCCATCTCGACCCGCGACCCCGACCGCGACCGCCTGGCCGAGCTGGCCAGGCAGCGGATAGACGTGGTCGTGATCGACTCCTCCCAGGGCGACTCCGTGCACCAGATCCGGATGATCGAGCACATCAAGTCGAACTACCCGCAGCTCGACGTGGTGGCCGGCAACGTGGTGACCCGGCGCCAGTGCCAGCACCTGATGGACGCCGGGGCCGACGCCCTGCGGATCGGCATGGGGCCGGGCTCCATCTGCATCACCCAGGTCACCACGGCCATCGGCCGCGCCCAGGCCTCCGCCGTCTACGCCTGCGCCTGCGCCGCACACGAGCGCGGCATCCCGGTCATCGCCGACGGCGGCATCACCTCCAGCGGCCACATCTGCAAGGCGCTCGCCCTCGGCGGCGACACCGTGATGCTCGGCTACCTGCTGGCCGGCACCGTGGAGGCCCCCGGCGAATACTTCTACGAGGGCAACGTGCGCGTGAAGCGCTACCGCGGCATGGGCTCCATCGAAGCCCAGCTCGAGGGCGGCGACAAGCGCTACTTCTCGCAGACCACCCGCATCCCCGTGCCCCACGGGGTCAGCGGCACCGTGGTGGACCGCGGCTCACTGACCACCTTCATCCCCTACCTGGTGCAGGGCGTGCGCGACTCGATGCAGAAGACCGGCTGCCGCGACCTCCCGGCGCTCCACGCGGCACTGGCCAACGGCGAGCTGCGCTTCGAGCCGCGCTCGACCTCCGCACAGATCGAAGGCAACGTGCACGGGCTCCACTCCTTCAAGGAGCCCACCCTGCCGACCCGCTGACCTCACGGCCCAGGAGGCGCATCGGTCTCATGGCTCTGAACCCATCGCCACGACGCGGCCCCTCCCCCCGGCGCGGCGCGCCGTCGCGCCCGGCCACGCCCTCTGCGAACACGCCTCCCCCAGCCGCCTCCGCCACGCCGCCCCCCGTCGCCTCGGCCGACCCCCTGGTCGGCCGCGAGATCGCCGGGCACCAGATCCTCCAGCGGGTGGCCACCGGGCGCCTGTGCTCGACCTACAAAGCCAACCACGTGGCCATGGGCCGCCTCGTCGCCTTCAAGGTGCTCAGCCCCGACGTCGAGGCGTTGACCACCGAGAGCTTCCACAAGACGGCCCGCTACGCCGCCCAGCTCCACCACGCCAACATCGCCAGCATCTACGACGTGAACACCGACGGCGGGGTGCACTTCTGCGCGATGGAGTTCGTGGAGGGCCAGAGCCTGGGCGAGCTCTTCCGCGCCCACCAGAAGGTGCCGACGGCCGACGCCATTCGCGTGGCCATCGAGGTGGCCGAGGCCCTGCGCTTCGGCAACGCCCGGAACGTGCCCGGCTGGCGTCTCTCCGCCAACCGCGTGATCATCACCAGGCGCGGCGAGGTGAAGCTCCTGCCCCCGTCGTTCAGCCCGCCCAACGCCCCCGTGCTCGACGACCGCTACGTCAACACCGCGGTCGGCGTGCTGCTCTACGCCATGCTCACGGGCGGCAAAGTCCACGACATCGAGTGGGCGCTCGAGCCCGGCTCCACCGCGCCGGCCCAGCTTCCCCGCATCCGCACCGTCGTGTCCGGCATCCGCCGCGACGTGGCGGCCGTGGTCGAGCGGCTGGCCGGCATCCAGGGCGAGCCGTTCCCCAGCGCCGAGGCCGGCATCCGCGCGCTGCGCACCGCCCTGGCGGCCAAGGAGGAACTCGAGTCGCGCGCCCGCGACGCCTCCGAGCGCACCCGGGCGCGGGCCCAGCGCACCCGCACGGGCCTCTACATCGCCATCGGCGCCGTGGCCGCCGCGGGAGCCATCCTGATCGGGGCCCTCCTCGCGCGGTCCAGCGCCCGCGGGTCCGCCGCCCGCAGGTTCACCGAAGCCGCCAAGGCCGCCGACGCCTCCATCAAGGCCTTCACCGAGGGCAAAAAGCAGTTCCTCGCCCACCCCAGCGAGGCCCTCGGGCACGAGATGCTCGCCCACCTCCAGAAGGCCCGGGCCGCCTACGCCGCCGTGGCCGAGCAGTACCCCGACCACCCCCAGGGCGCCACCGCCGCACAGTACGTGCGCTCCATGGACGACGAGATCCGCAAGTTCCAGGACGTCATCCAGATCGAGTCCCGCCACGCCGCCGCCCGCGCCAGGATTCAGGAGGTGGACAAGGCGCTGGAGGCCGACATCGCCCGCCGCCTCGAACAGGGCGGCGACATTGACGTGGAGGCCTGGCGCAAGCGCTACCAGGCCCTCGAACGCGAGTTCAGCGACTCGCCCAAGACGCTCGACTGGCTGCGGGCCACGATTCGCGGGCTGCCCACCCGCCTCCAGCGCGAGCAGATGAAGATCGACACCAACGCCGTGGCCACCGAGGTCAAGGCCAAGTACCTCCCCCAATACCAGTTCGGCAAGGCCATCGAAACCTGGAACGAGTACCGGCAGAAGTACTCGAAGTCCCCCAGCGATGCCATGCGCCGCGAAGTGCTCCAGAACTACGACACCAAGACCACCGAGATCCGCCAGCTCGCGCGCCTCGAATATGCCAAGCTCAACCAGCAGGCCCAGTACCACGTGGGCAAGCAGGAGTACGACAAGGCGCGCGAAATCTACAACAAGGTCATCGCCAACTTCGGCATCCTGGAGTACGTGGACCGCGCCAAGGAGGCCCTGGCGAAGCTCCCCAAGCCATGACCATCGGCATCGTCAACCGCCAGCGCCTCGCCCCCCTCGACCGGAAGACCCTCCGCGCCCTGTGCCAGCGCCTGCTGATCGAGCACGAGGTGCAAGCGGACCTGAGCCTCTGCTACGTGGACGATGCCGAGATCCGCGCGCTCAACGCCCGGTATCTCGGCCACGGGCACGCCACCGACGTGTTGGCGTTCCCCCTCCTGAGTCGCGCCGAGCCGGTCGCCGTCCGCCTTCTCGGAGAGGTGATCGTGTCGGTCGAGAAGGCCATCACCGAGGCCGCCCGCCGCCGCATCCCCGTTGCCCGGGAGATCGCGCTCTACACCGCGCACGGCGTGCTGCACCTGCTCGGCTACGACGACCACGACCCCGCCGACCGCCGCCGCATGCGCCGCGCGGAGCGCCAGGCCCTCGCCGCCGCTGGTTTGCTCTGATCTCAGTGGAACAGCGCCCAGCGCTGCCAGGCCCTTTCGATGGCGGCCAGGTCCTTCCCCAGCGCCGCCTCGACGGCCGCCTTCGAGGCCTGGCCATCCTTGATCGCGTCCACAACGCGCACGAAGCTGGGCTGGCCCTGCTCGAGGAGCCAGGTGACGAGGCTGAGCGCCGTGGCCCACTCCACGGCGTGCATGTCGCCCACCTTCATCTCGAAGAGCTTCTCGAGAGGCGGCGCCTTCTTGGCTCGGATGGCCTCGCGCACGATCTGCCGCCAGTCCTTCGGCTTGCGCTCGCCCACGCCCGGGCTCGAGTACTCGACGCAGTAGACCTGCGGCTCGCGCAGCGCCTCGATCTCCGAGCGGGCCGCCCAGCCCTCGTCGAGCCAGTCGGGCGTGTGGCCGTGCACTTTGTGGTTCTCGATGGCCAGGTGGCCGGCCGCGTGGGCGATGCGGTGGAGCAGGCTGTCCCTCTCGCCCCGAGCCCCATAGGCCGGGTCGCCGATGAGCACCTGGAGGCGGTCCGAGATCATCCGCACCCCGCTCCCCTCGCGCAGGAAGTCCTTCTCGTTCGCATTCGCGTTGGGGTGCTGCTCGTAGTACCAGTCGAGGAACTTGTGGTATTGCTCGCGCGAGGCCAGGATGAGAAAGTGGCCCTTCTCATCCCACTTCAGCTCGTCCACGGCCTGCTCGCCGAACACCTTGGCGAACAGGGCGAAGGCCCGCTCGGCGGCCGCGTGGTACTCGTGGCACTCCTTGTGCGGCGCCGCGGCGGCCTTGAAGCGGAAGTGCTCTGAGGCCGTGCGGAGGAAGTCCGCCCCGTAGGGGTAGAAGCCGCTGCCCTCGCGCTCCTTGGCATAGAGCGCGGCGGCGGCGTCGAAGCGCTTGCGCGTCGCCTCGTCGGCGCAGCGCGGGCAGGGCTTCCAGCCCACGCCCTTGCAGCAGGCCGGCTCCGGGCACGCTGAACAGAAGGCCTGGTAGCGGGCACTGGCGCGGTCGTGGATGGCGCAGGGCAGGCGCCCCGTGTCGCGGCACTGGGCGCACTTTGCCGCCTTCACGGCTGCGGCCAACGCCGGCGACTGAGCGGCGATCAGAAGGGCCACGGCGAGCAGCGGAACCGAAGCCAGATGCGACATGGCACTATCCCCCTCAGCTGCCCCCCTTCCGCGGCATCATAGCGCCGCGGCCAGGCGAGGTCAACCCCGCCCTCCGTTTGCGCCGGCGCGGCATATCCCCTATACTAGTGCCCATGAACCGTGCCTTCTGCAACTCGTGCCACAAGCTCGTGGCGGCCCAGCCCACCGAGCGCGACGGCAAGATGGTGCTCGTCAAGAACTGCCCCGACTGCGGGCAGACTGAGACGCTCATCTCGTCCGACTCCGCGCGCTACCAGCAGAAGCGCGCCCTGGGCGCGCCCTTCGACTACCGGAGCTGCCAGCTCGACTGCGTGGGCTGCCACCACTCGCGCGTGCCCAACCTGGTGTTTGTGGACATCACGAACCGCTGCAACCTCAACTGCCCCTGCTGCATCAACAACACGCCGAGCATGGGCTTCCTCTTCGAGCCGCCGTTCGAGTACTTCCAGAAGGTCTTCGAGTACCTCGGCTCGCTGGACCCCAAGCCCTCGATCCAGCTCTTCGGCGGCGAGCCGACCGTGCGCAAGGACCTCTTCGAGATCATCGCCTGCGCCAGGTCGCACGGCCTGCCCACCCGCGTGGTGACCAACGGCATCCGCCTGGCCGACGAGGCCTACTGCCGCAAGCTCATCGAGACCAAGGCCACCATCAACATCGCCTACGACGGCGCCAACCCCGAGGCCTATCGCGTCCTGCGCAACGCCCCGAAGGCCCTCGAGAAGAAGCAGCAGGCCATCGAGAACATCCGCCGCATCGGCGGCGCCAAGGTCGTCATGATGACCCTCGCCGCCCGCGGCTTCAACGACCACGAGTTCGCCGACCTCTTCCAGTTCTGCCACGACCGCCGCGACACCATCCGCGCCATCTACTTCATGCCCCTCGCCCACACGTGGGACACCGAGCACTTCCCCTATGTCCCCGAGCGCACGACCACCGAGGACCTCGAGCAGCTCGTCGCCGCCGTATTCCCGGACGACAAGGTCGAGTTCCTCCCCGCCGGCTTCCTCGGCCGCATCAAGCACCTCCTGGTCGCCCTGCGGGTCAAGCCGCTGCCCTTCCTGGGCGCGCACCCGAACTGCGAGAGCATGTACATGCTCGTCTCGGACGGCGCGCGCTTCCAACCCATCGGCCGCTACCTCAAGGGCAGCCTCTTCGACCTCGCCCGGGACCTTGCGGCCGTGGACCAGCGGCTCGCCCGCAGGATGCCGCCCGACCGCAAGCCCAAGGGCTTCCGCCGCTTCTGGCTCCAGACCCGCGCCTTCCTGGCCATGGCCCGCCTCACCTGGCGCCACGCCCGTAAGGACCGCGTGTTCAAGGGCAAGGGGCCCGTCGGGCGCTTCTTCCATGCCCTCGCGCTGCCCGTCGGCTTCCTCCTCGGGCGGCGCACCCGCGGCCTCATGGCCCGTCACACCAACGTCCAGGGCAGCTTCCAGCTCGTCATCCTGCCCTTCGAGGACATGGGCAACATCGAGACCGACCGCCTCGAGCAATGCCCCACCGCCTTCGCCTACTACGACCCCGTCGAGGGCCAGGCCCACTGCGTCCCCACCTGCGCCTGGGGCCTCCACAAGACCGCGATGATGCGCAAGATTGCCGAGTACTACGCGGGCACGGCACCCGTTCGGCCCGCCCCCGAGGCCCTCAGCGGCCTTGGGGCGGAGTGAAGGCCCCGGCCCGCGGCTGCGGCTTCTCCTCCCAGGGCCACTGGTGCGTGGCCTTGCCGTCGTCGTTCGCCAGGTCCACGCCGAACCAGCCGAGCACGAAGTCAATGAAGTCCATGTAGCGCATGTTGAACAGCACGCCCACGTAGCCGAGGTGGAGATAGTTGGTCCAGGCGGGCACGTAGGCGGCGTTGCCGTAGGGGCCAAGCAGTGCGGCGAGGGGGCCGACGCCCTGGTGGTTGAGGGTGGCCGGCTTGGCCGCATCGTACTGGTGCCACGCCGTCGCCTCCTCGCCCCAGAGGAGCAGGCCCGTGCAGCTCTCGTAGTGGGAGGTCATGCCCGCCACGCCGCCGCCGATGCCGGCCACGTAGCCGTCCACGCGGCTCCAGCCGATCGGCAGCAGGATCGGGGTGTTCGAGTAGAGGGCGAAGCCGGGCTCGTTCGACCACGTGAGGCCCACGTCCAGCATGTCTACCGCGTCGTCGCCGCGATGCTGGAGGTACGCGCAGCCCTGGAGGGCGGTGAGCAGGCCGAGCGCGAGCGCGGCTCTTGGGGCAGTCATGGGCGCTCCTGCACACGGGGGCCCGGCCCGCAAACACCAGGGCTACCTGCGCTTCGGCTGCTCGAGGAACTGGCGGCGCATGTCCTCGAACTCCCAGGCCGCGTCGGCCGCCTCCTCATAGGTCTGGTCGGGCCACTTGCCCAGCAGCACGCCGTCGTCGCCGCACAGGTCGATGCCCGCAAAGCCCAGCACGAAGTCCAGCGCCTCGAAGTAGTTCAGGTTCCCGACGAGGCCCACGTGAACCACGTGGAGGTAGTGGCGTCATGACGGCACGGGGCCGGGCCGGCCCTGCGGCGCGAGGAAGAGGCCCGACGGCCCAACGTCCTGGCAGTGAACGGTGGACATATCTGTGAGGTCGAACGTCTGCCAGCCCAGCTCCTCGTAGCCCCAGACGAGCATGCCGGCGGCGGCGAGGTAGAAGGGCGTCGAGCCCCACGTGCCCGAGCCCAGGCCGAAGAGCTGCCCGCCGCCGAGGCCGAAGAAGCGGCCGTCCACATACGCCACCCCGGCCGGCGTCAGCGACGCGAGGGCGCCGTAGAGGGCGAAGCAGGGCTCAGGGCTCACCGTCACCCCCACGTCGGCCACCTCCATCAGGTCCTGCGCCCGATCCTGAAGGTAAAGGCCGACGAAATGGAGGGGACTCCTCGAGCGCTCCACGAGCGAGGTGCAGCCGGCCGCGGCCCACGCCACCGCCAGCAGCACGAACACCCGCGACGCGACGGCCACCCTGTGCATGGGTTCTCCTAGCGGCCCGGCGCCCACCTTATACCACGCGGCCGGCGATGAGTCAACACGCGGCGGCGCGAGGGGTGTGGACCATTTCTGGACGTGCTTCCCGGGCCGGTAGTGGGGTGGCGGCGAGCGTCCCACTTGCCGCTTTGCTCGGCCTCTCGTCAAGCGGGACGCGTGTCGCCACAAGAGCTGCCGGCACCAGCGCCCATGCCGCCTGCGGCCGCGGTTGGGCCCCCGGGGCGTCTCCCCTCTACATGTACAATGGCAATGCCCCCCGAATCTGACTGCTCCGGAATTCCTGGAGAACGCTCGCAATCCCGTAACATTATACGCAGCAGCATTTTATGCCATGTGGAAGCTTCGCCAATCTGCGCCCTGTTTTCGCGCGGCAGGCTCCTGGCTCTGGGCGCCATGGCCCGGGAGGCATCCAGGCCATGCCCGTTCCCAGCCTACATCACCCTGTGAGAGCGAAAGGGATGCAGAGGGGCAGAAACGGCCTCGGAAGGCCCCGGACCGCCCAGCGCCATGCTGGCTCAGACGAGAGGGGGAGGAAAGTGAGCCAGCATGGGCGGAAAGGCGAGTTGCTTATTGCCGACTGTTGCGGATTCCTGTGGCGACAAGCGTCCCGCTTGTCGAGAGGCCCGGAGAGCCGCAGGCGGGACGCTCACGGCTAGACCGACCGGGGGTCAGTAGCTCTCGAAGCCTCGGTGGTACTCGTAGAAATCGAACGAATTCACGTCCGCCTCATCATACGTCTGCCAGGCCCACTTGCCCAGCGGCACGCCGTCGTCGCCGCAGAAGTCCAACCCAATCCACCCGAAGAGGAAGTCCACCGCCTCGAAGAGGTTCGCGTTGGCGATGAACCCGATGTGTCCCGCGTGCGCGTAGTTGCGCCACGATGGCCACGTGCCCGGGCGCGGGTGCGGCGGCAGCACGAGGGCCGCGGCGCCCGTGTCGAGACAGCGAAGCGTGGACATGTCTTCGGTGTCGAAGACGTCCCAGCCGTACTCCTCGTAGCCCCAGAGCATGAGGCCGCCGCCGATGAAGTAGTGGCGGGTGTGCAGCAGGCGCGCGTGGCCGATGCCCAGAAATTGCCCGCCGCCGAGGCCGAAGAAATACCCGTCCACGTATCCGCCGCCCACGGGCGTGAAGGAGCCGACCGACGTGTAGAGCGCGAAGCCTGACTTCAGCGTGATCATCAAGCCCAGGTCCACGGCCTCCGTCAGATCCTCATAGCGATCCTGGCAGTAGAGCCCGATGCCATGAAGGGGCCCCTTGGCGCGCTTGCCGAGCGACGTGCAGCCGGTGAGGCCCACGGCCAAAGCGGCCAGCACCAGGCCGCATCGGAGAACCCGCCGAAGCTCCATTCACGACTCCTTCGCATCCTGATGGAAGCCGCCCTGTTTATACCACCCGGCCCGCGCGGAGTCAACTGCGGGAGGCGTCTGCCCCCAACGCACGCGGCACAGCCGGGGGCCGCTGTGCCGCGAGGTCAAGAGCTTCTGAAGGGTGGTCTGGAGGGGGACGTTTCGCGAAACGTCCCCCTCCAGCATTCTTCACATCTCTTTGATGATCTTGTAGACCTTGCCCTCGATGACGATGATGATCGGCTCGCCCTGAGCGAGGTAACGGCCGATGCCGGGGTGCTTCTTGAGGAGGGCGAAGTACTCGTCGCTGAACGCCTTGACCTCAATGGTCTGGGCCTTGTGCTCGGCCTCGTTGTAGAGGCTGTCGTGCAGGAAGCCGTCGGCCTTGCGGTAGAAGGTCTTGTCGGCGATGGTGACGATGACCTCGGCGGCGGCCTTCTCGAGGCTCTTCCTGGGCTCGCCGCCGTAGCCGAGGGCGTTGTGTGCGCGACCGCTGGTGATGCCGCCGCCGATGGACATTCGGGGCGGCGCCGCCGGCTTGCCGGGCGCCGCGGGGCGGGTAGCAGGGGGGGTGGGACGGGCCATGTCCGCGCCCAGCGCATCCTGAAGCGCCTTGGCCTCCTCGACCGCGCGCTCGCCGTCGGCTCGCGCGGCGAAGCTTTCGGCCTCGCGGCGCACACGGTCGCGCAACTCGGCGCGCGGGAGGCCGGCCACGGCGGGCCGCATGTCGTCCTCAACCACCAGGAACGAGGTGTAGGGCGTGAGGATGCCGTGCTGCTTGCCGAGCTTCACCACTTCGTCCACGAGTTCCTGGTTGCGGCCGCGGAGGCGGATCTCGTTGAGCAGGAAGGCCACCTTGCGCACGGCCCACAGGCGGGGCAGGAACGTGTTGTCGGCGCCCTCGCCAAAGGTGGCCTCGTAGACGAACTCGCGCGGCTTGCCGGCCACGGTGCCCGAGAGCTTGATGGCCTTGGCCCCGCCGCCCTCGAAGCGGCCGAGGACCATGAGCTGGCTGCCGCGGAAGAGGTCAGGCAGCGTCTTCGGGTACACGTCGCTCGTCGTCAGGCCGGGAATGTCGAGCTTGAGGTCCGAGAGCACGGGGCTGGCGACCTTCTGGTAGAAGCTGGAGACCTTGACCTCGATGTTCTCCTTGGGGCTCACGTAGTCGGACGAGCCGCGGTTCTCCTCGGCCAGCTTGTCGAGGAGCTGGGTGTTGACATCGTAGCCGACGCCGAAGACGAAGAGGCGGGCCTTGTCGGCGTTGGCGCTGGCGACGTTCTTGAGAATGAGGTCGGCGTTGGTCTCGCCGATGGTGGGCAAGCCGTCGGTGAGGAAGACGATCATGGGCAGGCCCTGGGCGCCCTTGATGGTCTTGAGGGCGAGGGCGAGCGCGTCGTTGATCGCCGTGCCGCCGCGGGCCTCGATCTTGTCAATGAAGTCCTGGGCCGCTTGGATGTTCTCCTTGGTGGCGGGCAGGAGGCCGTCGCGGAAGGGCGCCGGCTCGGTGGCGAAGGGGATGAGGGCGAAGTGGTCGGCGGGCTTGAGGCTGCTCACGCAATAGCGGAGCGCGCCCTTGGCCTGGTCAATCTTCTCGCCGGCCATCGAACCCGAGGTGTCCACAACAAAGACGATGCTCTTGGGCTGCGCCTCGTCGGGCTTTTCCTCGACGTTGGGGGCCACGGTGAGCATGAAGTAGCCGTTCTCCGCGGCCGGCTTGTGGGTGATGACGGCCACGCCGACGTCCTTCTTCGACGTGCTGAAGTAGAGCTTGAAGTCGCGCTCGGGCACCACGTTGGCTTCCTCGAAGCCCAGGGTGGCCTCGGTCTCGCCCTTGCGCGTCACGTCCACCTGGTGGGTGGGCGAGTAGAGGGTCTTGATGCCATCTCTCTGCTCGATGCGCACCTTGACGGCGCAGGTGCCGATCTTGCCGCTGATCGGCTTGGCCGAGCGGAGGGGGTAGGAGAACTCGAACAGCTCCCCGCTTGCGTTGAGGGCGAGGGTGTAGTTGAGCTTCACCTTGGTCTCGGAGCGCGGGTTCATCGGGAATACACGGCACTTGAGAAGCTTGGAGCCGACCCATTCCAGGAGGCCGGGGTCCTTGCGCTTCCGCACGATATCCTCGTAGATGCCGCGGGCCTTGTCGGCGTCGAGCAGTTCGCCCTTCACCATCTTGCCGTCAATGTTCATCTCGAAGTTCTCCACCGAGGCATCGCCCGGCAGAGGGAACATGTAGGTGCCTTCCATCACGTAAGGGTTTGGGTTGTAGAAGGTTGCATTCACGGCGACCTTGGCGACTGGGCCGCTGATGGTGATCTCGGCGGCGTGGGAGTGGGTTTCGACGGTCTGCTCGGTTGGCCGCGGTGGCGGGGTGGGATGGGGCCACGGGCGCACGATGGGGATCGGCTCGGGGACGACCACGCAGGCGAGAGCCTGGTGGGCCATCAGCCCAATCGCAGCAATGGCTAACGCTGCACACGCGAGAACACCTGTCACCTTCATGGTCATCCTCCTGTCTCGGGCCATGGCCGGGACTCCTGGGAATAGCCCATCACGTTGGACGCCACAGGGGGCCTCGGGGTTCCACTCGCCCCTGCGCAGCTACAGGTTTCTGACGAGGAGGAAGTCAGCAATGGCGAGGCGGCGGCGCGCCTCGGCGGTGTCGCGCAGAAAGCGGCGAGCGTCGGCGGCATAGCCGGCAGTGGGCTTGAGGCCTGGGACGCGTTCGCACCACCAGGCGTTGAAGCTATGCATGAATAGTTCTCGCAGGTACTTAGAGAAGATTGACGCGAGGGCGACGGGCAGGTGGCGCGAGTCGCCGCCCTCGTAGAAGCCGAGGGTCATGCGGCGGGTGCCGTCGGTGACGGTGTAGATGGACTCGCACGCGCCCTCGGCGACCACGCGCACTTGGGAGCCGAAGAGGGCCTCGTGGAGCAGGTGGTCGTAGCGGTTGCGGCCGCCGTGCTTGTCCACGTGCACGACCAGGCCGTGGTCGCCCCAGGCATCCCACAGCCAGGTCAGGAGGCGCGCGGTCTTGAGGAAGAGCGTGGCCGACTTGGTGCCGTGAGCGGCGACCAGGCGGTTGAATTCGCCGACGAGGACCGGGAGACAGCGTGCGCCGAGGAATCGCACGCCGTTGTGGGAGCGGAGGCGTTGCGCGTCTGGGCCGAGGCGTTGCGGGTCCGCGGCCAGGGGGAGCGCGAAGTCGGCGCCTCGGTGCCAGGGATAGGCATCGAGCGGCTCGGCGAGGCTCGCCACCCCCTCCAAGAGGCCTTTAAGTGTGCCTGTCACACTAAGGGGTTGTATCTCATTGGTAGGGCTGTGGTTGGGGCTGGGCTCGGCATCGGGTGCCCTGGGACAGGCCGCGGCGGCGAAGGCGAGGGCCGTGCGCTCGATGTGGCGCATGCCGCGGCTTTGGTTGAACAGGCGCTTGCTGTCGTCCACCGGCACGTGGTCGCGGTCACGGGGCGAGCGGCTCACCACGTCGGCGAGGCGGATCCAGAGGTCCTCGCTGGCGGCTCCGTCGGGCACTTCGAAGGCCACGCCGCTCACGACGAGCGGCCCCAGGAAGGGGCCATAGCCGGCCTCGTCTATGCCCGCGACGACCGCCACGTCACCTCTCCCGTTCGGTGGCGAGCCATGGGTCCAGCTCGATGCCGGCGAACCCCATGAGAAAGTCGGCGAGCTGGAGTGGTCGCACCATGGCGCGCAGGCCGATGCCGAGGTGCACCTCGGCCCCGACGGGGAAGCAGTCCCCCCAACGCGTGTGGAGCGGGCCTTCCACCGTATCCTTCAGCACAGACTCGGGGTCCCCGTTCAACTCCTTGCGGTCGAGGTGTCGGACGCCCTCGGTGCCGGCCTGGAGCACGAAGTGGGCGTCCTGCCTGAGTTGGCGCGCCCCGGCCAGCCCTGCGGCCTGCTCGACGGGCCAGGCGAGCAGGCTGAGGGGGAGCAGGCCGAGTTCCGAGTCGAGCTCGCGCCAGGTGCCCACGCGGCGGTCGAGCAGGCCGTAGCGCCGGGTCCGCGTCTCGCCGAGGCCAAGGAAGTGCAGGCCGTACTGGAGGCTGAGCTTGGCGCCGCGACCGAGGCCCACGCTGAGCTCGAAGATGTCGAGCAGGTCGTTCACGCGCTCGGCCGCGTAGGCGGCTGGGAGGCATGGGCGCCTCGCTGCCGGCGGGGGCTCCGTGCCTGGCGCGGCGTCGGCCGCGATCGACGCCATGTTCCCGAGGACCATGAGACAGACAGCGAATGCCATGCGCCACATCGAGGCATCCTCAGGGGGCGGCAAGGGGGCCGTTCTCACTCTTCGAAGGAGCGAAGCCAGTCCACGGGCGCTGTGTGGATTCGCCAGGAGCCGCCCTGGCGGTAGAGGACGACATCGCCCGCAAGCTGCTCGCCCTTGGCCTGGACGTAGACGGGCACGACCACCCCGCGCTCCGTGTGGTACGGGACACCCAGCTTGAGGGTCTGAAGCGCCTGGAGCGCCTCGTCGGGGATGGCCCTGAGCTCCTCGCGGAACTCCTCGAAGGCGAGCGCCTGCCGGCGCTCGTCGCTGAGAAGGCCCCAGAGCTCGCGCGCCTGGCGGCCCCGGAGCAGCTCCGCCGCGCGGAAGACGGCCTGGGTGGGCCCCTGGCGCGTCAGCAGCACAATGGCGAGCAGCGCGCCGACCGCCACCACGGCCACGCTGAGGCCGATGGCCACCGGCAGACGCTTCGACCGGCGGCGCACGCGCCCGGGGATGTCGAAAGGCACCAGCTCGTCGGTGCCTGCGTCCGACAGGGGTCGGAGCGTCATCGGCTTGTGCGCGTCTTCCTTGGTTTCCTCGTAGAGGAAGGTCTCGGTGCCCACCTTCACGGCATCCCCGGGCTCGAGGCAGTAGGGACTCGTCAGCAGCTCCCCGTTGAGGTACGTGCCCAGCATGCTGCCGGAGTCGCGGAGCACCCAACCCTCGGCCGAGCGGATGACGAAGCAGTGCTTGCGCGAGACCTGCTTCTCGAGGACCTGGACGTGGCAGCTCGGATGCCGGCCGATCACCACTTCATCGGCGGCCAGAGGGTAGGCCTTCTTCGTCCTCACGTTGACCAGTCTGGCCATGGCCACACCCGTGGATGCAGGGACCCATCAGGCGGTATTTTGCCAAGAGCCCTCCGGGAAGTCAAGGCGGCGTCGCGGCTGAGGCGACCCCGGTTCTGGTCTCAGGCTTTCTCTGGGCCCCCACGGGGCGACATGGGATAGCCCAGGGCGGCGCTTCGCTCCGCCCTGGGCTATCGTGTCGCGCCCTTGCAGGGCCAAGGGCCGTGGAACAGCGAAACTGGGGTCGCCTCAGGGCGTTGCGGTGTTTGACAGGGCGCCGGCCTTGCGCTAGCATCAGACGCTCTGGAGATGCGCCTCGTGACGACCGGCACGATCAAAGTGACGTTTGAGCCCGAGGGCAAGGCCGCCTTCGTACTGCCCGGGAGCCTGGTGCTGGAGGCGGCGGCGCGGGCCGGCATCATCGTGGAAACCCCGTGCGGCGGCCGGGGCACGTGCGGCAAGTGCCGCATCGTGGTGCGCGACGGCTGCTCGCCCGCGACCGCGACCGAGCGGCGCCTGCTGAAGCCCAGAGAACTGACGAGCGGCTTCCGGCTCGCCTGCCAGGCCAAACTGGTGCGCGAGACGGTGGTGACGGTGCCCGATGCCTCGCGGTTCTTCGAGCAGCGCATCCTCACGAGCGGCGTGGGCGGCGCCACGCGGCTGTGCCCGGCCGTGGCCAAGCGGGCGATGCAAGTGCCCGAGGCATCGCTGGCCGACCCCAGGTCGGACGCCGATCGTGCCCTGGAGGTTCTGGGCGGCGACGGCCTGCGTTTCAGCCTCGGCGCCGCGCGCGAGCTGCCTGCCGCCCTTCGCGCGGACGGGCGGCGTCTGACCGCCGTGCTGCATGGCGGCGAGGTGCTCGCCGTGGAAGCGGGCGACACGACGGCTCGCGTCTTCGGCCTCGCCCTCGACATCGGCACGACCACCGTGGTCGGCTCGCTGCTCGACCTCACGACCGGCCACGAGGCGGCCCTGGGCGCGCGCACGAACCCGCAGGTGAGCTTCGGCGACGACGTGGTGGCTCGCATCACCCACGCCTCCGAGGGCAACGGCCTCCGCGAGTTGCAGGAGAGGGTGGTCGGGTGCATCAACGACATCGTGGCCGAGGTGGCCGCGAAGGCCGGCATCGCGCGCGAGGCCATCTACGAGGTCACCACCGTGGGCAACACCACGATGAACCACCTGCTGCTCGGCCTCGACCCGCGCCAGATCGCCCAGATGCCGTTTGCCGCCGTGGTGCGCGCGGCCATGGTCGTGCCGGCCGCCGAGCTCGGCATCGCCGTCCACCCGCGCGCGCGGCTCTACGCGATGCCGAACATCGCGGGCTTCGTGGGCGGCGACACGGTGGGCGTGATCCTGGCCGCCAACTTGCTCGCCCGCCGAAGGCCCACGCTGGCCGTGGACATCGGCACGAACGGCGAGATGGTGCTCGGCACGGGCAGGCGCCTGGTCGCCTGCTCGACAGCGGCGGGCCCGGCCTTCGAGGGCGCGCGCATCCGCTTCGGCATGCGCGCGGCCGACGGCGCCATCGAGCAGGTGCGCTTCGGCCGCGACGTCGAGACGAGCGTCATTGGCGACGCCCGGCCCCGCGGCCTGTGCGGCTCGGCCCTGGTGGACGCGATCGCCGAGCTCCTGCGCGCCGGCATCCTGGAGCCCAGCGGGCGGATGCTTGGCCCCGACGAGTTGCCCCGCAAGCTGCCCCAGGCCCTTCGCCGCCGCGTGGTGGCGGGCGAGCGCGGCTACGACTTCATCCTGGCCCATGAGGCCGAAACCGACCTCGGCTCGCCCATCCTGCTCACCCAGGGCGACATCCGCCAGGTGCAGCTCGCCAAGGGCGCCATCCGCGCCGGCATCGAGGTGCTCAAGGGCGAGCTGGGCCTCGAGGCCGGCCAGCTCGACGGCGTCCTGCTGGCCGGCGGCTTCGGCAACTTCATCCGCCGCCGCAACGCGCTCCGCATCGGCCTTCTGCCGCCCATCGAGCACGCGAGGATTCACTTCATCGGCAACGCCGCGCTCGTGGGCGCCAAGATGGTGCTCGCCTGCGCGGAGTACCGCGACCAGGCCGAGGCGATCTCGCGCCAGACCGAGTACCTCGAACTCGGCGGCCTGCCGCAATTCCAGGGCCAGTTCGCCGACGCCATGCTATTCCCCGAGAGGGAGTGAGCGGGGTCCCGCGCGGGCAGGCCCCCGCGGCGGTGCTGGAATTGTGTCCGCAGTACGTTTGTGGTAAAGTGCTCCCGCGTCGCGGGCGAGGCGCCTGCCGCCGCCACGCGCCGCTGCCCCGCCGCCTGGAGAGATGGCCATGAGCCTCATCCGCGAGCTGTTCGGCAAGTCGCCTTTCGGCCCCCTCGTCGAGCACACGAAGAAGGTGCACGAGTGCGTGAAGCTCGTGCGCCCGCTGCTCGAGGCCTGCGTGCGCGAGGATTGGGCCGAGATTCACCGGCTTCAGGACGCCGTGTCGAAGCTGGAGTACGAGGCCGACGTGGTGAAGCACGAGATCCGCCAGCACCTGCCGCGGCGCTACTTCATGCCCGTGTCGCGCGGCGACCTCGAGCAATTCCTGCACTGCCAGGACGAGATCGCGGACGCGGCGCAGGACTTCGCGGTGGTGCTGCTGATCCGCAGCACGAAGATCCATCCCGAGCTGGTGGAGGAGTTCCGTGCGTTCCTCGACCAGGTGGTGCTGGTGAGCGAGACGCTGACCAATGCGGCGCAGGAACTCGAATCGCTGGCCGAGACCTCGTTCGGCGGCGCCGAGGCCGAGAGCGTGCTCAAGATGATCAGCGGCCTGGGCGAGGGCGAATGGAAGGCCGACCGCATGCAGCGCAAGCTCAGCCAGCACATCTACTGCCTTGAGAGTCAGCTCGACCCGATCACGATCATCTTCTACGAGAAGATGCTCGGAGCGCTGAGCGCCATCGCGAACTCGGCCGAGAACACCGGGGACATGCTCCGGACGATGATTGTGAAGGGCTGAGCGCCTGAGCCGCTCAGCCCCCCACGCATAGGATGCGCCATGCTCTGGCTCGTCATGGGCGGCGTAGTCGCCCTCTGCCTGTATACGGCCTGGACGATCGGCGCCAACGACGTAGCCAACTCCATGGGCGCGCCCGTCGGCTCCGGCGCCATCACCGTTCGCCAGGCCATCCTCATCGCCGCCCTCTGCGAGTTCGCGGGCGCCGTGCTCGTGGGCTCGGACGTGACGGACACGATCCGGAAGGGAATCGTGTCGCCCGACGCGCTCGGCCGCAGCCCCGAGGTCTTCTGCCTGGGCATGGCCAGCGCCCTGCTCGCCTCGGCCGTGTGGCTGCACGTGGCCACGTGGCTGGGCATGCCGGTCTCCACCACGCACTCGATCGTGGGCGCCGTGGCCGGCTTCGGCGTGGTCGCCGCGGGCATCCACTCGGTGAACTGGGCCAGGATGGTTGAGATCGTCCTGAGCTGGTTCATCTCGCCGGTGGCGGGCCTGGCGCTGGGGTACATCATCTTCAGGTTCATCCTGCGCACGGTGCTCACCAAAGCGCAGCCCGTGGCCGCGGCGACTCGGGTCGCCCCGATCATCGTGTTCCTCACCACCCTCACGGTGGCGCTGGCCACCATCTACGACGGCATGAAGAACCTGCTCAAGCCGGGCAGCGTGTTTGCCGAGTGGGCCACGGGGGGCCGCGCCATCCTGCTAGCCGCCGCCGCGAGTCTCGTTGCCGCTGTCGTCGCGCGGCGCCTTCTCCGCCACAGGGCGCAGGTGGAGGCGGGGCTCCCGCTGTCCGAACAGTTGCGGCGCGTCGAGCGGGTGTTTGTGCCTCTGGCGGTCATGGCCGCCTGCTCGGTGTCGTTCGCGCACGGCGCCAACGACGTGGCGAACGCCGTCGGGCCGCTGGCCGCCATCGCCGACATTCTCAAGACGGGCACCGTGAAGCTGCGGGTCGAGGTGCCCTTCTGGATCCTCGCCCTCGGCGGCCTGGGGATCGTGCTGGGGCTGGCCACTTACGGCTACACAGTCATGCGCACCATCGGCAAAGGGATCACCGAGATCACCCCGTCGCGCGCCGTGGCCACTGGCATTGCCACGGCGGCCACCGTACTCACCTGCACCCGGCTGGGGTTGCCCGTCTCCACCTCGCATTGTGTCGTGGGCGCCGTGCTGGGCGTGGGGCTGGCGCGCGGCCTGGGCGCCGTGAACCAGCGGGTGATCCGCAACATCATGGGCTCGTGGCTCGCCACCGTGCCTGCCGCGGCCGGCATGACCATGCTGCTCTTCGTCCTCGGCCACCACTTCGGCGTGGACAGTCTCCTCAAGCAACTCATGCCTTCGGCGCCATGAGGCGCGCTGCTCCGCCACCTTCCTGTATCGCAGCAGGTCCGAGCGGCGTGGCTCCCGCAAGGTGAGGCGCGGCCCGCCCATCAGGTCCACGCGGCGCCCGCCGCTGGCGCACTCTTCGAGCAAGGCGTGGGGTTGCGCGGGCCGAGCGGGCACGGGCGCTGACTGCCCCGGGGGGCCAGCGCGGCGAGGCCCACGCCAGGAGGAGAAGAGAGTTCGGCATGCCGCCCGCATAGGCTTGCGCCCGCGTCCGGTCAAGCGCGTGGCCCAACGGACAGGGGCAGGCGCAACGCCTGCCCCTGTGAGGGAGAGCTTCTCGTGCGCCCTCAGGCCCCGACGACTGGGCCGAACTCCCTGCGGAAGTCGGCGACGCTCCTCTTGGCGGCCTTGGCGAGCTTCTCGACCAGGGCGGGGTCGTCGAAGTCCTTCTTCTCCAGGCGGATCATGTTGGCGCGGGCGGCGCGGTAGACGTCGGAGTTGATGTTGACGCGGCGGGTGGGGGCTCGGCCGGTCCTCTCGTCGAAGATGTCGCTGAAGGGGATGGGCACGACCTCGCCGGCCTGAATCGAGATGAGGGCGCCCGGCTCGCCGCTGTAGCTCTCCTCGCCGATGCCGAGCAGGTAGCGCACGGCGCCCCAGCCGAGCTGCTGCGTGTAGTCGGCGTCGAACGGGATGGGCGCGGCGCAGCGCAGGTCGTAGCCGATCGTCACGTCCACGATGGTGATCTTCTCGCCCCGGGCCTTGGCGCGGGCCTGGAGGGCCTTCTTGATGATCAGGCCGAGGGGCACCTCGCCCAGGCGGATGTGGCCGTGGGGGTCGCGCTCGAACTCGACGAGCGGGTTGTTCGGGTACTTGGCCGCGATCTCCTCGGCGATGAGGAGGCCCACGCCTTCCGCGATGCTGGCGACGCCGTAGTCGTGGCCCACGGCCTTGCCCTTGGCCATGGCGCCCTCGATGATGGAGCACAGGAGGTCGAGGGAGCACTGGCCCTCGGCGAACTCCTCGGGGATGATGCTCAGGGTGGCACCGGCCACGTTGCCCGAGCCGAGCGCGAGGTGGCCGGCGGTGCGGCCCATGATGATGGCCAGGTACCAGCGGCGCGTGGTCCGCGCATCCTCGACCAGGTTGCGGACGAGTTCCGCGGCGATGGTGCGGGCCGTCTGGAAGCCGAAGGTGGGCGCCTGCGCGGGCAGCGGCAGGTCGTTGTCAATGGTCTTCGGCGCGTGCGCGATGCGGAGCTTGCCGCCCGAGGCCTTGGCGACCTGGATGGCGCTCGACGCCGTGTCGTCGCCGCCGATGGTCACGAGATAGCGGACGCCGAGGGCGTCGAGGGCCTTCACCACGTTGGCCATGGTCTCGGGCTTCTTGGTGGGCGCCTCGCGCGAGGTGTGCAGGATGGAGCCGCCGCGGACGCGGGCCTGCGACACGTCGGCAATCGTCAGGGGCGTGGTGTGCGTGGTGTCGCCCTGCATCAGCCACTTGAACCCGTCGTAGATGCCCACCACCTCGAGGCCGTTCTGGATCGCCTCGATGGTGGCCGCGCCGATGACGCCGTTGATGCCCGGGGCCGGCCCGCCGCCGACCAGGATGCCCAGTCTGCCCTTCTGTTCTGCCATCTGCGCTGTCTCCTCCGTTGCCGGTGCTCTCGGGAATCCGCCGAATGAGCCAGCCGCGCCGCGGCCCGGCTGCCCAGCCCTTCGCGGTCCCACTATCATACGGATCAGGGCCGCCCCGGGCAAGCGCCATTCCGCCCGCCCGGGCAGCCCTCCGCCCCCGCGCGACCGTGCCGGAGAGAGGAGCCGCGTAACGTTCGGTGCGCCTCGCCCGTCCTAGGCACAGGGGGCGCGCCGCGGGGGACGAGCCGCCGCGCGACGCCTCAGTGTTTCCCGGGCCGAGGTCTCGAGTGGAAGGAGCCTTAGGATGATGCGTGGTCTTGGGTTCTTCGTGGCGGCGGCCGTCCTGTCGCTGGCGGCGCAGGGGTGCAGCCTGATGGAATACTGCCCCATGCACATGGCGATGCGGGCATTGACCAGGAAGAAGGAGGCGCCCGCCGATCCGACGATCCAGCAAACGACGTGCCCCGTGATGGGCGGCAAGATCGACCCGAAGGTCTACACCGACTACAACGGGCGCCGCGTGTACTTCTGCTGCCCGGGCTGCATCGAGAAGTTCCGCAAGAGCCCCGAGAAGTACCTCGCAAACCTGAAGTGACGGCGTGAGCGCCTCTCTGCGGAACCAGGGGCCGGGAGGAAGGACGCGCGCCGATGCGTAGGATTAGCGGGGCTCTCATGGCCGCGGCCGAGTGGGTCGTCGGCCTGCTCGTGCTTCTCTACATTGTGTGGGGCATGTGCTGCGACTGCGTGAGGGCGAAGCACAAGAGGCTGAGCCTCGGTAGCGAGCGCCAGCGGGCGCCCGGTGGCAAGCGGCGCGGCAGCCGCAGGGTGGCTGCCGCGCTGACGCCGCGCCAGGCCGACCGCTTCCCGTGGAATTGAAGAGGCCCGGCCCTCTCTCCGACAACGCTGCCGGCCAGAGGCGTTGCGGCTTCGGGGCTCCCGGGGCAATCCCCGTCCCTGCCATTCCCCGCCCAGGTCGTTTGTTCTCCCGGGTCTGGCCCGCCTTCTCAGGTTGCGGCGCCGCACGGGCCGCAAGAGAGCACCCTCAAGCCGCCGCTTGAGGGGGGCACCCACACGCGGAACTGCCCCCTCGGGTGCCACCCTCAACGGCTTCGTTGAGGGTGCCTCTGGGACTGAGGCAATCCCATGCCCCTCACGCCAGTTACCCCAAGGACGGCAGCCAGCCCCTGTTCTCCCCTCCTCCTGGATTCGAGCCCAGATAGGCGCTATAGTACAGGCGCGTAACATTCCCCAGGCAGCCGGCGTCTGAGCAAGTGGACAGCGCAGCGTGGACGAACAGCAAGTGAAGGCGCTCGCCGAGCGAGCCAGGCGACGCGACAAGCGGGCGCTGGCCGAGTTGTGTGCCGAGTTCTACCCGCGCGTGCTCAAGTTCATGCACTACCGGGTAGGGTCCCGCTTTGCCGAGGACCTGGCGAGCGAGGTGTTCGTGAAGGTGGTGCGGGCGATTGGAACCCAGAGCGGGTCGTTCCCCGCCTGGCTGTTCCGCATCGCGGCCAATGTGGCGACCGACCACTACCGGGCGTCGGCGACGCGCCGGGAAGCTGCGATGACGGAAGGTGTGCTGGAGACCGCAGCGAGCAGGGACCAGCCGGCCGCCGCCGTGGCTCACAAGCTCGACATCGCCCGGGCCATGGAGCAGCTCACGGACGACCAGCGCGAGCTGGTGACCCTGAAGTTCATCGAGGGCCTTTCGAATGCGGACATCGGCGAGATCACGGGGCGTTCGCCCGAGGCGATCCGCGTGCTTCAGTTCCGGGCGCTCGCCGCGATGAGGCAGTTCCTCAGCCGTGAGGAGCGGAGCGATGGCCAACGAGATTGAGGACATCCTGGACCGCTGCCTCGACGCGGCCCGCCGCGGCGGCGACCCCGAGGCGATCCTGCGGCAGCACCCCGCCGTGGCCGGCGAGGTCCGCCCGCTGCTGGCGCTCGCGGGCGAGCTGGAGGCGCTGCCCGCGCCACAGCCCTCGGCCGAGGGAATGGCGAAACTCTTCGCCCACCTCGCCCTGGCGGCGGAGGCGCCGTCCGCCCCCGCCCGGCGCGTGAGCCGGCTCCGGCGGCGCCTCATCGCTGCCGCGGCCACGTTGCTCGTCGTCGTTGGGGGCTGGGGGCTGCTCAATGCCGCGGCCGCGGCCGTGCCCGGCGACTTCCTGTACCCCCTCAAGCGGCTCAGCGAGCGCGTGAGCTACGCCCTGACGCTCGGCTCGGAGGGCCGCGCGGAGCTGCGGATCGAGTTTGCGGACGAGCGCCTCAAGGAGGCCGTGCGCAAGCACCAGCGGGGCGGCGGCATTGACCGCCGCCTGCTGGCCGCCATGCTCGAGGAGGCCGTGAACGCCCTCGAGCAGGGCAGCCGCCTGTCGTCCACGGGCCGCGACCTGGTGGCCCGCCGTCTCGCCTGCTCGTGCGAGTTCCAGTGCTCCGTCCTCGCCCAGCTTGCCGAAAAGGCCAGCCCGGACGAGCGGGCCGCGCTTGAGCCCTACCGGTCCGCCTGCCACGCCCGGTGCACGTGCATGCAGGAGGCCACGGCAGAGGACAAGGCGCGCGCCGAGGCGCTCGCCGAGGCCGCCGAGCGCCTGCGCCGCCTGATCCCCCAACTGAACGGGGACCGCTGACGAGGCGGAGGCCACGACATGGAGCCGGCAGGCTCGACAACTCCGATCGCCCGCCTGGCGTTCGCCGTCGCGCTGCTCGCTCTGGCGGCCGCGGGCCACGCAGGCGAGAAGGACCCCTTCGAAGACCTCGAGAGGCCCAAGCGGGCCGGCGAGCGGGACCCGTTCGAGGACATCGAGGCGCCCAAGCCGCCGCCCGAGAAGCCCGCTGCGCCGAAGCCCAAGAGCTGGACGGATGACCTGTTCGGCCAGAACTTCACCTTCAAGCGCGAGATCATGCTCCAGACCTCGTACAGCGACGGCGAGCTGTACAACCGCCACTCAGTCGGCTTTGAAATCCTCAAGAAATGGTCCACGCCAACGGCCACCGTGGCCGCCTTCAACGCCCAGTTCCGCTTCGTGCGGCGCGACAACCCCCTCGAGGTGTCGAACGACGGCGAAGGCATGGAGCGCGAGGGCTGGTACGGCGAGTTCCACAACTTCTACCTCGACCTCTACAACGTCTTCAACCCCCTGATGTCGGACGCAGCGAAGGGCGCCAACCTGGGCCGCTACAACTTCCGCATCGGCCGCTTCTACCTGCCGATGGGCCTGAACCTCCAGACCGACACCCACGGCACCGTGCTCCAGCTCTCCAACGAGCGCAACTTCGGCTTCGAGCGCGATTGGTACGCCGGCTTCTGGGGCACGCTCAACCAGTACCTCAACTACGACCTCTACTATCTGCTCGGCTCCGGCTACTACCCGAAGCTTGAGGGTCAGAGCGGCCTGGTGGGCGCGCGGGTGAGCCTGGCCAACTCGTTCGACACTGACTACGGCCTTCAGGGCGGCCTGGCCCTCCTGGCGGGCGAGCGCCTCAGCGAGATGGCCGTCATGCGCAGCCCCTCGGTCGCCAGGCGGGCCGACGGCGATGTGGTGGACACGCTGCGCGCCGGCCTCGACGCCCGCTGGCGCCGCACCGTGCCCACCGGCTGGCTCACCTTCACCTTCGAAGGCACGGCCGGCCGCGACGAGCGCGACGACGTGCTCACCCAGCTCTACGAGATCGAGTACCTGCACCGCTCGCGCAAGGTGGGCGTGGCCACGCAGTTCCGCCGCTTCTGGCAGGACACCGGCCGCGACCCCACGATGCCGGGCATGAAGCGGCCCGACGACGTGGACTCCTCGATTGCTCTCGACCTCACCTACTACCTTCGCAACGATATCACCCAGTCGAACCTGCACTGGATCAAGCTCAACGTCGAGCGGCAGCTCCAGCGCCAGATGGGCAGCCCCGAGACCCTTGTCACCCTCCAGTACTATCGCTACTGGTGAACCGAGAGGAGGCCGGCCATGAGACGCCTGTTTCTGTTCCTCGCCGTCGCACTGGTGCTCGCGGGCGCGCGCCGCGCAGACGGCGCCGTGGGCTGCACCCTGAGCAATCCGGCCCGCGACCTCAAGTTCCTCTACCCGTCCATGACCACGTACCGCGAGGAGGCCCGCCAGTTCGACACGATGCCGGGCGGCAGGGGGATGTTCGAGGCGCTCAAGGAACGCATCGGGAGCGACCTGGACCCCGTGTATGAAACCCTCGACACGCCCTACACCCTCTACACCGTCTACAAGGGCGAGGAGGCGATCGGCATCGTCCACGGCGTCAACGTCCCCGGCAAGGGCGGGGTGATTCAGGTGTTCCTCTCGATGGACCCCAAGAGCGCCGAGATTCGCCAACTGGTCTTCCAGCGCCTGGAGAGCCCGGCGGCCCGGGCGCTGAAGGACGAGGCATTCCGCAAGCAGTTCGAGAGCCTCACGCTAGCCGACTTCTACAAGCACGACTACTACAAGGCGGCCGACCCTCAGAGCGACAAGGACAAGGTGGGCCGCATCGCCAGCCCCGTGAAAGGGGGGGAAGGGAGCGAGGACTTCGCGGCATCCGTGCGCGGCGTGCGCAAGAACCTCATCCTGCTCGATCTCTTCTGCTACAATCGGCGCCACGAGCCGTTCTTCGAGCGTGCGAAGGAGGCCCTGGCCAAGCTGAAAGGCGAGAAGAAGTGAAACAAACGCCCTCCCGAACGCTCCCATGCGTTCGGGAGGGTAACGCTACGCCTGGCCGACACGTCTGATAAGTACCCTCCCGAAGGTATTGGAACCTTCGGGAAGGGAACAGACAATGACGAAAGGGAAGCCTGCGATGCGCAAGATTCTGATTCTGTGTGCGGTAGTGCTCGTGGTCGGCGCAGGCGCGCTGGTCTGGCGCCTCACGCGGCCGCAGCACTTCGGCCCGGCGTTCACAGGCGCCCCGGCGACGAGCATCGGCGACCTGCTCGCGAAGCCCGAGGAGCACCTGGACCGCGACGTCACCGTCGAGGGCACGATCAGCCGCCAGTGCCCGGCCACGGGCTGCTGGCTGTTCCTCAAGGACGCGAGCGGCAAGGACGTCCGCGTGGAGATGAACAAGATCGCCCCGAAGTTCCCGCAGCGCGTCGGGCGCAACGCGCTTATCGAGGGCCGCCTGGCGAAGGCCGGCGACCAGTACGAACTCGATGCCAGGGCCGTGGAGTTCAAGTAGGCGCAAGCCCGAGAGGAGCGAGATCGATGCGTTTCGTTTCGCTGGCCTTCAAGAACCTGTTGCGCCGCCCGATGCGCTCGGCCCTCACCGTGGCCGGCGTGGGGCTGGCCGTCATGGTCACCGTGAGCCTGAGCGGCTTCATCCTGGGCTACAAGCGCGCCATCAACGAGAGCATAGACAAGCTGGGCTTCCAGGTGATGATCATGGCCAAGGGCTGCCCCTACGAGGCCGCCACCATGATGCTCAAGGGCGGCACCGGCCTGCTGTACCTGCCCGAGGAGGTCTACACCCGGGTGCGGACCGACCCCGCCGCCGAAGCGGTCACGCCCGTCTTCATCGGCGTGGCCGAGAAGGAGGCCGGCAGCATCGGCGAGTCCACCAAATCGTACACCGTCGTCAGCGGCATCGAGGTGAGGACCTTCGCCGCCATGAAAACCTGGCTCGCCTTCGAGACCGGCACGGGCTTTGATGGCGGCCGCTGGTTTGCGCCCGAGGCGACCGACGAGGTGGTGATGGGCTACGAGGCGGCCACCTATGAGCAGCGCAAGGTGGGCGACGAGTTCTACCTCTCCGTCGCCCCCGCCGGCAAGACCGAGCCGGTGATGCACAAGTTCAAGGTGGTCGGCATCCTCGCCCGCACGGGCTCGCAGGACGACGGCACGGTGTTCATGCCCTATGCCACGGCCCAGAGGGTCTTCGGCCGCCCGGGGCAACTGACCATCGTGGGCGTCAAGATGAAGAACTTCACGGGCCCCGCCGTGCGCGACTTCACGGAGCGCTGGGTCAAGCTGCCCGAGGTGCAGGTGGTGGGCCTCGAGCAGGTGAAGAGCACGCTGGTCATGCTGGTGGGCGCCGCGCAGGTGATGCTCACGGCCGTGGCCGTCATCGCCGTGGTGGTGGCCACGATCGGTGTGGTCAACACGATCCTGATGAGCGTGTACGAGCGCACGGGCGAGATCGGCATCATGAAGGCCATCGGCGCCTCGCGCAGCGACGTCTTCCAGCTCATCTGGCTCGAGACGCTCGCCGTGTGTGCGCTGGGCGCCATCGTGGGCTGCATCATCGCGGTGCTGGCCGTTCGGGCGGTCGAGAGGGGCATCACGGCGCTCCTCGACATCGGCATTCGGGGCTCCGTGGTGAGCATCACGCCCAGCGTGCTGGGCGCCGCGATCGCCGGCACCATCGTGGTAGGCTTCTTCGCCGGCCTCTACCCCGCCTGGCGGGCCGCCTCGATGCGCCCGGTGGAAGCCATTCGCGAAGGGATTGACTGAATCCTGCTTGGAGATACCACCATGAGTGCTGCTCCGCACAACACGGTCATCCGCGCCCGGAACCTCAAGCGCTACTACCGCCGCGGCAGCGAAACCGTCAAGGCGCTCGACGGCGTGGACCTCGACCTGCGGCTGGGCGAGATGGTCTCGATCCTCGGCCCCTCGGGCTCGGGCAAGACCACGCTGGTGAACCTGCTCTCGTGCCTCGACGCGCCCACCGAGGGCACGCTCGCGGTCAACGGCCACGAGGTGGCCGGGCGGTCCGAGGACCAACTGGCCGACGTGCGCCGCGGCACCATGGGCTTCGTGTTCCAGAAGTTCTATCTGCTGCCCACGCTCACCGTGGCCGAGAACGTCGAGCTGTCGCTGCTGTTCTGTCGCCGGCCCGTGAACCGCGGGGCCACGATGGAGGTGCTCCGGCAGGTGGGCCTGGCGGACCGCGCCTCGCACCGCCCGCGCGAGCTGTCGGGCGGCCAGATGCAGCGCGCCGCCATCGCCCGCGCCCTCATCGTCGAGCCGAAGATCCTCATCGCCGACGAGCCCACCGGCAACCTCGACTCCCACAACGGCGAGGCCATCTTCGCCCTCTTCCGCTCGCTGGTCGTGCAGCGCGGCATCCTCCTCGTCGTTACCACCCACAACCTGGCCCTCGGCTTCCGCTCCGACCGCGTCTTCACCCTGCACGACGGCCGAGTAGTCAACGAAGAGGCCGGCCGACCCGCCGCGTGAGCTCCCAAGGGCTTTGACTTCCCGCCGGGGCCTTGCTAGAATGCCGGCATGAGGAACACTCCGGGGATCCTCTGGCGCGTCGTGCTCGTAGCCGCGTTGGCATCGGCCGCGCGGGCCGATGTGGTGCGCCTGAAGAACGGCAACGTGCTCGAAGGCAAAATCATCGCCGAAACGGCCAAGGAGCTGCGCATCCGCACCGCCAGCGCGTCCGAGCTCACAGTGCCCCGCGACCAGGTGGCGGAGATCGAGAAGGGCGAGGCGCCCTTCGAAGCCTACAAGAAGCGAGCCGCTGCCCTGAAGGAGGACGATGCCGCCGGCCACCACGCCCTGGCCGACTACTGCCTCGAGCATCGCCTCCTGCCCGAAGCAATCGCCGAGCTGCGGCGGGTGCTCGATCTCGAGAAGGACAACCAGGCGGCCCTGGCCAAGCTCCGGCCGCTGCTGGATCAGCGCGCACAGCCGCTCCTCAGCCAGGCGAAGCGCCTCCAGGAGCAGGGCCAATACGAGGAGGCCGAAGAGCCGCTCATCGCCATCCTCGAGCAGTACCCCGACAGCTCGTTCGCGGCCGCGGCCCAGCACCATCTGGCCCTGGGCTTCGCGGCGCGCAAGCAGTACGACATGGCCCTCACGCGCTGGCGCCGCGCGCTGGCGCTCGACGACAAGCTCATCGAGGCCTACGAAGGCGCTGCCCAGGCCGCGGCCGAGACGGGGCAGTGGGCGGATGCCATCTCGTTCACCGAGCGCGCCATCGAGAACGCGAAGGACGCCGCCCACGCGGCACGCCTGCGCGAGCGCGCCGACGCCCTGCGCAACCTGGCGAAGCTCCAGGCGCAGGGCGCCGACCCCAAGGCCCGCGACGCCAGCCGCCTGGCCGCCGAGGCGCGGGTGATGATGCAGCTCGGCCAGCGCGAGCGGGCCTTCGCCCGCTACCAGGACGCCTACGACGCAGGCTCCCGCGACCCCGAGCTGCTGAAACTCCTGTGCGACTACAACGAGCGACACGGCCGCATCCGCCTGGCCCTCGAGATCTACCAGCACCTGGTCACGGCCAACCCGGCCGACGACGAGCTGGTGCGCCGCCGCGCCCGCATCGAGCAGCTTCTCCTCGTGCCCAGGGCCTTCGCCACCCGCGACAAGGCGGAACGCGAGCGCCTGCTCTTCCGCATCGCCCGCAGCGGCGCATCCTTCGAGGCCATCCAGGGCGCCCTGGCCGAATGCACCGAGCGCGAGCCGCAGAAGGCCGGCATGGTCGAGGGCACGTTCCTGGTGGACGAGTTGCTCGTGCGCGCCGGCTACGTGGCCTACGTGCCCAAGAACTACGACCCCCGGCGGGCCTGGCCCCTGATCCTGGCCTTCCACCGCGACGGCGAGACGGCCAAGGAGCACTACTACAACTGGGAAACCATCGCCGCCGCCGACCGCGCCATCCTCTTCTTCCCCGCGTGCCCCGCCAAGGCCGGCTGGCGGCCGGTCCACCTCAACGTCGTCCTCTCCGCCCTCCGGCACGCCACGAAGGTCTACAATGTCGACACCAACCGCGTCTACGCGGCGGGCACGGGCTCGGGAGGCTCGCTGGCCTGGGCCGCCGCCGTGCGCTGGCCCGACCGCTTCGCCGCCCTCGCCGTGCGCAACGCCCCCCTCGACGAGGTGAGCCGCCTCTACCTGCGCTCCACCGTGAACCTGCCCACGTACCTCATGGTCAGCCAGCACGCCCTGCCCGACGTCATCGGCTCGCACCGCGAAGCCTACAAGGCGATGGACGACTGGGGCTACGACGTCCAGCGCGAGGAGGTCCCCGGCTACGCGCGCAACCCCGCGCTGCCCGAGCTCAATACCAAGGTCATCGCCTGGCTGGAGAGCAAGGTGCGCGACCCCTACACCCCGCGGGTGCGGCTGGTCAGCTTCGAGGCCGCCAACGCCGCCGCCTACTGGGTCAGCGTCGAGCGATTCGCCCCCACCGTCTTCGACCCCGACCGGCGCCTGAACTTCCGCGCCCCGCTGGGGCAGGAGTACAGCCCCGAACAGATGCAGATGATCTACCTCGGCGAAATGGCCAAGACCCTGGGGCAGGCCATCGCCGCGGTCGCCCCAGGCAACCGCATCAACCTCGTGACGAAACACATCGAGGAACTGACCATCTACCTCGACGACCGGATGGTGGACCTGGAGAAGCCCGTGCGCATCGTGGGCAACGGCGAGGTCATCTTCCAGGGCCAGGTCCAGCGCTCGGTCGAGCAGCTCTTCGAGAGCGCGCGCTTCCACCGCGACCCCCGCCTGTGCTACTCCGCCGCCGTGCGCGTCAAGGTCCGCGACCGGTGAGGCGGCCGCGCAAGCCTCCGACCCCCACCTCACCCAACCGCCGCCCTGGAACGACGTTCTCGAGGGGCCCAGGCACTGCCCCACAGTGAAAGGTCCAGGATGGGCCGAAGCTCCAGTGCGCAGGCATCTTGCCTGCGGGGTTCGTGGGCGGCACACAGGCTGGAAGCCTGTGCCACCGGAGCGGTACACCTCGCAGGCTCATCAGGGTTCAGCGGCCCTGACGTGGCCGCCCTTGAGGGGCGTGGGACGGGGGTTGCCGCGCCCGCGAGGGCCACCCGATAACCCTCTATGCCGCAATGCCTTACGCTCCCCAGGGATCTCCCCTCCCATACTTGCTCATCCCGCAGATGAGCGAAAATGGCCGGAGCCGCGAGAATCGCCAGTCCTCGCCCATCTGCCCATACTTGCTCACCTCCCCCTCTCAAGGTTGAGCCAGTATGGGCGGGGCGCGCCCACCCGGCACCCGCCAGAGCCCCCCAAGGAACCGCCAGGTCCGCAAGGAACAGGCACGCCCACACACTGTCCCAGGCCACTCGAGCCCAAGATCGCCAGACCCCCAGCACCACAACGCCAGATCGTTGCCATACATGGCCCTAGATAACCCGCCACGACTCTCGCTCGTTGTAGCCACAAGCGTCCCGCGTGCAGGCGCCGCACCGAGGCTCCCGGCCGGCAATCGCGACGCTTGGCGCCACCAGAGCCCCCGTGGCCCCCCCCACGCCGTTGCCCGGGAATCGTAGCGGATCGCCCAGGCGGCCTCCCGTGAGCAAATCGCCTTGCATTTTTCCCCCCTCTTGGCTATGGTGTTCGGCGACGGTTGCCGTAGGCGTATCGCGAGAGCACCAGAGCACAGGAGAACACAGGGTGGACTGCAAGGCGTTCGTGCGCGAGCAGGTCGAGGACATCCGTCGCGCGGTGGGCGATGCGACAGTCATCAGCGCACTGTCGGGCGGCGTGGATAGCTCGGTGGTCACCGTGTTGGGCCATCTGGCCATTGGAGAGCAGATGAAGGTGGTCTTCATCGACGATGGCCTGATGCGCCAGGACGAGCCCCAGGAAGTCAAGAGCATCTTCGCGCCGTTCGGCATCCGGGTACGGGTGCTCAACGCAAAGCAACGGTTCTTCGACGCCTTCCGGGGGCTCACGGACCCCGAGGAGAAGCGCAAGGCGTTCCGCGACACCTTCTACAAGGTCTTCGGCGAGGCGGTGAGGGCCTCGGGCGCCCGCTATCTGCTCCAGGGCACCATCGCGCCCGACATCCTGGAGACCAAGAAGGGCGTGAAGACCCAGCACAACGTGCTCGCGCAGATCGGCATCGACCCCAGGAGCGGCTACGGCTTCGGCGTCGTCGAGCCGATCAAGACGCTCTACAAGCCCGACGTGCGGCGCCTGGCGAAGTTCCTCGGCCTGCCGCCGGCCATCGCACAGCGGATGCCGTTCCCCGGCCCGGGCCTCTCCGCGCGGTGCATGGGCGAGGTCACCCCCGAGCGGATCGCCATCGTGCGCAAGGCCTGCCTCATCGTCGAACAGGAGATGGCGGGCAGCAGGGCCTTCCAGGTGTTCGGCGTCCTGCTGGCCGACCGGCCCACGGGCATCACCAAGGACGGCCGCCGCCGCGAGGGCGACGCCGTGGCCATCCGCTGCGTAGATTCCGAGAAGGCCGTGCTGGCCACGCCCACCAAGGTGTCGTGGGCCAAGCTCCTGCGCATGCGCGACCGCATTCTCCAGGAGATCCCCAGCGTGACCAAGGTGCTCTACGACTTGACCCCCAAGCCGCCGAGCACGATTGAGTACATCTGAGGCACGTTTCTCCGAACGCACAGGGGGATGGCTGGATGGATGGTCGGCTGGATGAATGCGGGCGGGGCACGAGGCGCCCCCTCTTCCTTCATTCATCCATTCATCCGCCCATCCATCCATCCCCTCCAGAAGCGAAGGGCAAATCCTGATGCCCCAGAAGGCAATTCTTCTGCTCGAGGACGGCACGGCATTCGACGGGGTGGCCTTCGCCGCGGCAGGCGAAGCGGTGGGCGAGCTCGTGCTCTACACGGGCGTCGTCGGCTACCAGGAAGTCGTCACGAACCCCTCCTACCGCGGCGCGCTGGTCACCTTCACTTACCCCATCATCGGCAGCTACGGGGTGAACGACGAGGACAATGAATCGGCCTCTGTCCACGCCCGCGGCGTCGTCGTCCGCGACTACAGCGCCATCGTGTCCAACTTCCGCGCCACCGGCACGTTCGAGGACCTGCTCCGGAAGAGCGGCGTGGTGGGCATCCGCGAGGTGGACACCCGCGCCGTGGCCGTGCACCTGCGCGAGCACGGCGAGATGCGCGCGACCATCGCCCCGGCCGACGCCGACCGCAAGGCGCTCGTCGAGAAGCTCAAGGCAACCCCGTCGCCCTTCGCGACCGACCTGGTGAAGGACCTCCCCTCCGAGCCAGGCCGAGCGCCCGTCGAAGGGGCCGGGCGCCGCGTGGCCGTGGTGGATCTCGGCGTCGCCCGCAGCCTCCTTGCGCAACTGGCGCAGCTCCGCTGCGGGATGGAGATTGTGCCTGCAAGCGCATCGGCCGCCGACATCCTGGCCCCCAAGCCCGACGCCGTGATACTGGCCGGCGGCCCGGGCGACCCGCGCGTGCTCGGCCATGCGGTTGCGACGGCTCGCGCGCTGCTCGGCCAGACGCCGCTGCTGGGCATTGGCCTCGGTCACCAGGTGCTGGCGCTGGCGCTGGGCGCGAAGGTGCGCCGCCTGAAGCTCGGCCATCACGGAGTCAACTGCCCCGTGCGGCGCCTGAGCGACCGGCACTGCGACATCACCGTCCAGCACCACAGCTTCGTGGTAGACGAGGCGGCCGTGCCCGACGCCGTCGAGGTCACCCACGCGAACGTCAACGACCAGACCCTCGAAGGCATCCGTAGCGCGAGGGCGCCTGCCTGGGGCGTGCAGTTCCACCCGACCCCCGACGAGCACGGGAGGCCAAGCCAGACTCTCGCGCGCTTTCTCGAAGGCCAGCGATAGCTGAGGGGACCCCACTTGCCCAAGCGCACCGACATCCACAAGATCCTCATGATCGGCTCAGGGCCAATCATCATCGGCCAGGCCTGCGAGTTCGACTACTCGGGCTCGCAGGCCTGCAAGGCCCTCAAGGAAGAGGGCTACGAGATCGTCCTGATCAACTCGAATCCCGCCACGATCATGACCGACCCGCGCATGGCCGACCGCACGTACATCGAGCCGGTGACGGCCGAGGTGATCGAGAAGATCATCGCCCGAGAGCGCCCCGACGCCGTGCTGCCCACCCTCGGCGGCCAGACGGGGCTGAACGTGGCCGTGTTCCTCGCCCGCGCCGGCGTCTACGACCGCTACGGCGTCGAGGTCCTGGGCGCCAGCCCCGAAGCGATCAGCCGCGCCGAGGACCGCGATCTCTTCAAGAAGGCGATGCAGGAGATCGGCATCGCCGTGCCCGCCAGCGGCATCGCCACGTCGGTGGACGAGGGGATGAAGGTGGCCGAGCAGATCGGCTTCCCGCTCATCCTGCGCCCCGCCTTCACCCTCGGCGGCTCCGGCGGCTCGACGGCCTACAACTTCGAGGAACTCGAGGCCGCCCTCGTCAAGGGCCTCACCATCAGCCCCGTCGGCCAGGTGCTCGTCGAGAAGTCGGTGCTCGGCTGGAAGGAGATCGAGTTCGAGGTGCTGCGCGACTGCGCCGACAACGTCATCATGATCACCTCGATGGAGAACGTGGACCCGATGGGCGTGCACACGGGCGACTCGATGGTCGTCGCCCCCTCGCAGACGCTCACGGCGAAGGAGTACGCCCAATACGTCCACTACTCCAAGCGCATCATCCGCAAGATCGGCATCACGGGCGGCGGGGCCAACATCCAGTTCGCCGGCAACCCGGCCAACGGCGACATCGTGATCATCGAGGTGAACCCGCGCCTCTCGCGCAGCTCGGCCCTGGCCAGCAAGGCCACCGGCTTCCCCATCGCGCGCGTGGCCACCAAGCTCGCCGTCGGCCTCACGCTCGACGAGGTGATGAACGACGTGACCGGGTGCAGCCGCGCCTTCTTCGAGCCGACCGTGGACTACTGCGTCTTCAAGATCGCCCGCTTCACCTTCAAGAAGTTCCCCCAGGCCGACCCCACGATCAACACCTCGATGAAGTCGGTCGGCGAAGCCATGTCCATCGGCCGCAACTTCAAGGAGGCCTTCCAGAAGGGCATCCGCAGCCTCGAGATCGGCCGCTACGGCCTCGGCTTCGACGGCCGCGAGCACCTCGTCGAGGAGCCCAAGGACGAGGCGGAGCTGACCCACCGCCTCGTCGTGCCCAACGACAAGCGCCACTTCTACATCCAGAACGCGCTGCTCCAGGGCTGGAGCGTCGAGCGCATCGCCGGCCTCACGAAGATGGACCGCTGGTTCCTCGAGAACATCCGCGAGATCAACGATACGGCGGCCCGGGTGGCGCAGCACCGCGGCCGCGCCGGCCTCGAGGCGATGCCGCTCGAACTGCTCTGGGAGGCCAAACGCAGCGGCTTCTCCGACGTGCAGATCGCCCACCTCACCGGCACCGACGAACTGGCGGTGGCCGCCGCGCGCAAGGCGCGCGGCGTGCGGCCCGCCTACAAGCTGGTAGACACCTGCGCGGGCGAGTTCACCGCCGCGCGGCCCTACTACTACTCAACCTACGAGAAGGTCAACGCCAACCGCATCTCCGATCGCAAGAAGATCCTCATCCTCGGCGGCGGGCCCAACCGCATCGGCCAGGGCATCGAGTTCGACTACTGCTGTTGCCACGCCTCCTACGCCGTCAAGGAGCTCGGCTACGAGGCCATCATGGTCAACTCGAACCCCGAGACCGTCTCGACCGACTACGACACGAGCGACAAGCTCTACTTCGAGCCGCTCACGCGCGAGGACATTCTGGCCATCGTCGAGGCCGAGAGGCCCGAGGGCGTGATCGTGCAGCTCGGCGGGCAGACGCCGCTGAACCTCGCCGTGCCCCTCGAGCAGGCCGGCGTGCGCATCCTGGGCACGTCGCCCGACTCGATCGACCGCGCCGAGGACCGCCAGCGCTTCGCGGCGCTGCTCGAGAAGCTCGGGCTCCGGCAGGCGCCCAACGGCACCGCCCTCTCCTACGAGGAGGCGCGCGAAATCGCCAACGAGCTGGGCTATCCCGTGCTCGTGCGCCCGTCGTTCGTCCTGGGCGGCCGAGCCATGCGCATCGTCTACGACGACGAGGAACTCAAGCACTACATCGCCGAGGCCAAGATCGCCTCCGAGGCGCTTACCGAGCACCCGATCCTCGTGGACAAGTTCCTCGAGAACGCCCTGGAGATTGACGTGGACGCGGTGGCCGACGGCGAGCGCTGCGTCATCGGCGGCATCCTCGAACACGTCGAGGAGGCGGGCGTCCACAGCGGCGACGCCGCCATGGCGCTCCCGCCCATCACGCTCACCGACGAGGTCGTCGAGGAACTCAAGGCCCAGACCCGCGCCCTGGCCAAAGAGCTCCAGGTCAAGGGCCTCATGAACGTGCAGTTCGCCATCCGCGAGGACGTGATCTACGTCCTCGAGGTCAACCCGCGCGCCAGCCGCACCGTGCCCATCGTCAGCAAGGCCATCGGCGTGCCGCTCGCCAACATCGCCACGAAGGTCATGCTCGGCTACTCCCTCGAGCAGCTCGGCTTCACCAAGGAGGTGGAGATCGAGCACGTGGCCGTCAAGCAGTCGGTCTTCCCCTTCGTGCGCTTCCCAGGCGTGGACGCCGTGCTTGGCCCCGAGATGAAATCCACCGGCGAGGTCATGGGCATTGACACCAGCTTCGGACTCGCCTACGCCAAGAGCCACCAGGGCGCGGGCAACAACCTGCCGCTCTCGGGCACCGTCTTCATCTCGGTGCGGAACGCGGACAAGCGCGACTCCATCCTCATCGCCAAGAAGCTCGACGACATGGGCTTCGACGTCGTGGCCACCGAGGGCACCGCCAGCACGCTCGCGCGGAACGGGGTCCGCGTCCGCAAGCTCCAGCGCGTCTCGATCGGCCGGCCCAACGTCGTGGACCTCATCAAGAACAAGGAAGTCAAGCTCATCATCAACACGGTAAGTGGCAAGAACCCCCGGAAGGATGAGGTCTACATCCGCAACGTGGCCATCGCCAACGGCATCCCGCTCATCACCACCATCAGCGGCGCGGCGGCCGTCGTCCAGGGCATCGAGGCCCTGCGCAAGCGCGGCATCAGCGTCAAGAGCCTCCAGGAATACGGCACCCGCTACACCCCGCCGAAGCTGCCGCGCGTGCAGTGAGGCCAGGGCTGGCGCCACACGGCGAGCCGGGCATCGTGGAGGCCGCGCCCGGCAGCTTGGCCATGGTCCGCCGCACGCGGCGAGGATGAGCAACGATCTGCACATCGCCTGCCGCGTCATGCTCAGAGCGGCGGGGCATGGAAGGCAGTCGCCTCAAGCCCTCCAGGGCCGCGCCGCTCGGCCGCGGGCCGCCCCTCAGCACACGGAGCCGCATCCTGGCTCACTCGTTCTTCAGTTGGGCCAGCCGCCCGCGGGCCTTGGCGGCCCACTCGCTGTCGGGGTGCCTCTCGATGATGTTGAGGAGGTACTCGCGGGCCTTCTCGGGCTTCTGGACGCGCAGGTAGTTGTCGGCCATGCTCCACCAGGTGCGGCACTCGCGCTCGGCGCGATCCGCAGTGGCGGGTGCGGGAGAGGGCTTCTCGGGAGGCGGCGCGGGCTCGGCGGGCCGCTCGGCCTGTAGCTTGCGGATCAGGGCGTCGGCCCGCTCGCCGAAGGGCGAGCCGTCGTAGCGGGTGGCCAGGGCGGCGAGAAGGCGCGCGGCCTCCTCGCGCGGCCTCTCGGCCAGGGCCCTCTCGGCCTCCGCGAGGCGGTCCTCGGCCTGCTCGGCCAGCCTCTTCGCGGCGTCGGCCGCGGCCAGACACGTTTCACTGGTCTCGGAAACCTGCGCCAGCTCGGTGTAGAGGGCGAACGCCTTGCCCAGCTTGCCCGCCTGCTCGGCGGCGCGGGCCGCCGCCAGGCGCGGCTGGAGCTGCCGCTGCGGGCCGTTGGCAAGCAGCCAGGCGGGGAGCACCTGGGTGTCCATCTTCATCTGGTGGGCCAGGCCGTCGTACTTCTCGAAGGTCACCACGGCACCCGCCTTGCGGTAGAAATCCGCGCCCTTCTGGGCGGCGGGGAAGTTGGGGTCCTTCTCGCCGACCCCGATGTAGATGGGCTTGTTGCGCAGGATGCGCGGGTTCTTAAGGGGCAAGTCGAACTTCTGCCTGCCCGCGCCCAGGATGGCGACGCCGGCCCATAGCTCGGGACAGGCCTCGGCCATCGAACTGGCCATCCAGCCGCCCACCGAGAAGCCGCCGACGAAGAGCTGCTCGCGGTCCACGGCGAGGCGGCCCTCCACGCGGGCGAGAGCCGCGGCGACGCATTCGGCCTCGCGGGCCATCTGCTGGTCGAACTCGGCCGTGGTGAGCCGCCGCGGGCTCTGGTCCAGGTAGCTCATGCCCACCACGATGAAGCCCTTGCCGCCGGTCACCTCGCGGAAAGGCCAGACCGTTTGCTTGCCGCCCTGGCCGTGGTAGCAGAAGATGGCGGGCCACTGGCGCGAGGCCCGGTAGTCGCTGGGCACGTAGACGGTGAAGTAGCCGCCGCCGACCTTCGGCTCGTCCACCCGGGTCTCCCTGCCGGGCGGCAGGCCGGGCGCGGGGGCCGCCGGGGCCGAGGCTCTCTCCGCAGCAAGTGCCGAGCCGAGGGCCGCGAACGCCGCGGCGAGCGCGAACCGAGCCGTCATGCCTGCGGGCCTCCGGGGTGGGGTGCCTTCGGCTCCACGCGCGGGATCATACAGGCGGCTCGGCGGCAAAGCAAGCGGAACTGCTGGCCGGCTGGCGGCCCCCTACGGCTTCCTGGAGCGACAGGCGTCCCGCTTGTCGAGGGGCTGAAGAGGGCCGCCAGCGGGGCGCTCGCGGCTGTATCCTGGCGGGGCCTCTCGTGTTCCGGGACTCGTCGCAGCGGAAACTACCGCGGCCTGCGCGCGCCGACGACGGAGCTCATGTCGTCGGCCTTGCGAAGCAGGCGGGGCGCGACGAAACCCGCGGCGCGGAGCGCGCCCGCGATCTCGCGGAACGTGTAAGTGCCGCCCTTTTCGGTCGCGACGAGCATGTTGACGGCGAACAGCGCGCCCATCGGGGGGCGGGTGCGCGAGGCGTCCATCACCAGGTCGCGAATCAGAATGCGGCCGCCCGGCTCCAGCGCCGCGTGAACCCGCTTGAACAGGGCGGTGGCCCCCCCGAGCGACTCCTGGTGGATGATGGCGCTCACCCACGCCAGGTCGGCTCCCCGCGGGAGCCTGTCCTTCGTGTAGTCGCCCCCAACCAGGCGCACGCGGTCGAGCAGGCCTGCCGCGGCGATGTGGCGTCGCGCGAGCGGGATCACCTGCGGGAGGTCGAAGAGGGTGCCCGTTGAGCCAGGAACGGCGCGCAGAAAGGCCAGCATCCAGGTGGCCGGACCCCCGCCGACGTCGAGCAGGTGCTTGAAGGGGGGCGGGCCGAGCTCTCGGACGACGCCCGGAGCGATGGGTGCCGACACATTGTCCATGGCCTCAATGAATGCCTCACAGTCGGCCGCATCGTCCCGGATGCTGCGGTAGCCTTCCGCCGGCCGCCCGGTCTTCACGACGGTGGCCAACTGCGCCCACCGCCGCAGGCACGTGCCCGAGTGTCGCGTCATGGCGAGCACATTGGCGGGGCTCGACGAGCTGAGCGCCTCTGCGACTCCGGGGGCCGGGGCATAGGTGGCGCCGCGCTTCACCAGCAGTCCCATCGCCGCGAGGGCATCGAGAAGCGTGGCCGTGGCGCGAGCGTCGGCCCGCAACTTCGACGCAAGTGCCTTGGCACCCTGGCGTCGAGACGCGAGCGCCGTGAACACATCCAGGTCGGCGGCCGCCGTCAGCACACAGGCGCCCTGGAAGGCGCGGGCGAGATTCAGCAACTCCTCAACGGTCCAGCTCCTGGGCATCTCAGGTCGCCTCCTGGAGTTCGGTTTGGGCCTCCCACAACCACTCTAGCCCGGCTGCCGTTTGCGCGCAACCGGTTCCTGTGTTTCCCGCAAGGGCGTGATTGACAGACCCTTGTGTCGTCGCTAGAGTTGTCTCGGTAACACCCTCGTGGAGCGCGGTGTAGAGTCGAACAGGATGGAGGACTCTGGGGGATTCGCCGATGCCCAAGGCGGTTCAGGTGGCTTCGTGTCTGTGTCTTGTGGCCACGCTGCTGGTGGGAGCAGAGGCCCCCGAGGCGCAACTCGATACGGGTCGGATCTCGGGCCTGGTTGTGGGGGAGGGTGGGGGCGTGTGCGTCTACAGAGGCATCCCGTTCGCCGCGCCGCCCGTGGGCGAGTTTCGCTGGCGGCCGCCGCAGCCGGTGAGGCCGTGGGAAGGCGTTCGCCCCTGCACGACGTTCGGCCCCTGGTGCCCACAGCCCAAGCCCCTCATGGGACGCGAGTTAGGCGACCTGAGCGAGGACTGCCTTTACCTCAATGTTTGGACCCCGGCGAAGGCCCCGACCGATCGCCTCCCCGTGATGGTCTGGATTCACGGCGGCGGGCACACCACCGGCTCGGGCGCCTCGACCTACTATGACGGCGAGCGTCTGGCCCGGGAGGGGGTGGTGCTGGTGACCATCAACTACCGCCTCGGCCCCTTCGGCTACCTGGCCCACCCGTTGCTGTCGAAGGAATCAGAGAAGCAAGTATCTGGCAATTACGGACTTCTGGATCAGATTGCCGCGCTTCAGTGGGTTCAGCGCAACATCGCCGCATTTGGGGGCGACCCCGCGTGCGTCAGCATCTTCGGGGAGTCGGCGGGCGCCGCAAGCGTCTGCCGCCTCATGGTTTCCCCGCTCGCCAAGGGCCTCTTCCATCGCGCCATCGCCGAGAGCGGCGGGGCGCACGGCAACAATCGGGCGCTCCGCCAGCGGCGCGCCAACCTCGAGCCGATGGAAGCCATCGGCGAACAGCTCGCCGCAAAGCTCGGCTGCGACAAGGCTAACGACGTGCTCGGGGCGCTCAGAGCGAAGTCCTGGCAGGAGATTCTCGACGCTTCCTCCCCAGGCCAGGGCCTCTTTGGCAAGGGCATCAAGTTCGGTCCCGTTGTAGACGGCTGGGCCGTGCCCGACGACCCGGTCGCCCTCTTCGAGGCCGGCAAGCAGCACGACGTGCCGTTCCTCACAGGGTCCAACGCCGATGAGGGCACGGTGTTCCTCCAGCAGGCCAACGTGCAGCGAGTGCTGGGCTATAAGTGGTTGCTGAGACTACGGTTCGGACCCCAGGCTGACCGTGTCTTCGCGCTCTTCCCCGCCGAGAGGGATGAGGATGCCGGAGCCGCCTTCGCCCGCCTCGTCGGCGTGTCGGCCTTCGTCGCGCCCGCCCGGTTCCTCGCCCGCTCGATGCAGAAATGCAAGTCCCCGGCGTACCTGTATCACTTCACGCGGGTGCCGCCGGGCGAGCGGACGCGGAAGCTCGGAGCCTTCCACGCGCTTGAGGTCGCCTATGTGTTTGGCACGCTTACAGATAAGCTGGCCTTCGACGCGACGGACCGGGCCCTTTCGGACACGATGCGCAAGTGCTGGACCCGCTTTGCCCGGACCGGCGACCCAAACGGCCCCGGCCTTCCAGAGTGGCCGGCGTATCGTGCTGACAAGGATGAACTTATGGAGTTCGGCGACGTTGTGAGGGTGCGCAGCGGCCTCTACCGCGAGGCCTGTGACCTCCTCGACGCGGTGCAGGCCCAGCGCGGCCCGTGGCGGGCGGCTGAGGACTTCTGAGGTTGGCGCAACTCTGCGCGGGCCCGAGCGGCGTGGCGGCGATTCCGGGGTGGGAGATGGACAGGGTAGACGGGGCGTGGCGCAGATGTCCATTCGGTCCACAATATCCATTCCGAGTCAGCGTAGAGAAGCGCGGATTTCCCGAGTGCCTCCTCTCGCTTGACAGCCGTGGGGGAACCCGTATAATGACGGGGAATCGGGATTGCGCCCTTGTGGGGCGCAGGCGAGGCGTTACACCCCTTACCCAGGAGGAGTCGGGACGATGGCGATCCGTATCGGGATCAATGGCTTCGGGCGTATCGGCAGGCTGTTCTTCCGGGCGCTGAAGGGGGCGGCCGATATCGAGGTAGTGGCGATCAACGACCTCGCCGACGCCGCTCTGCTGGCGCAGTTGCTGAAGTACGATTCGGTGCACGGCCGCTACAAGGGGACCGTGGCCGCCGCGAAGGAAGGCGATAAGGCGTTCCTGGTGGTGGACGGGAAGAGGATCCCCGTGCTGTCGGAGAAGGACCCGGCCAAGCTGCCGTGGGCCGCCATGAATGTGCAGATCGCCGTGGAGTCCACCGGCATCTTCACCGACAAGGAGGCGATGTCGAAGCACATCCAGGCCGGCGCCAAGAAGGTGCTGCTCACGGCCCCGGCGAAGGGCGAGATTGACGCGACCATCGTGTTCGGCGTGAACGACAAGAGCCTGAAGCCGACCGACGTCTACGTGTCGAACGCGTCGTGCACGACGAACTGCCTGGCGCCGCTGGTGAAGGTGCTGCACGAGAACTTCGGCGTGGAGTACGGCCTGATGACCACCTGCCACGCCTACACGAACGACCAGCGGATCGCCGACCTGGTGCACAAGGACCCCCGCCGGGCGCGCGCGGGCGCGATCAACATCATCCCCACGACGACCGGCGCGGCCAAGGCCGTGGGCGAGGTGATCCCCGAGCTCAAGGGGAAGCTCAACGGCTTCGCACTCCGCGTGCCGGTGGCCGACGGCTCGGTGGTGGACCTCGTGGCCGTGGTCAAGAAGGACGTGACGAAGGAAGAGGTGAACGCCGCCATGAAGAAGGCGGCCGAGGGCGAACTCAAGGGCATCCTCGAGTACACCGAGGACCCCATCGTGTCCAGCGATGTCATCGGCAACTGCGTCTCGAGCCTCTTCGACGCCCAGTCCACCATGGTCATGCAGAAGCGCATGGTGAAGGTGGTGTCGTGGTACGACAACGAGATGGGCTACTCGACGCGATGCGTCGAGCTGGTCCGCCTGATGGCGAAGTGACACACTCCGGCGCCCTCCCGAACGTTCCAAGGCGTTCGGGAGGGTAACCCGGGGCGTCGATAGGGCAAGGGGGATCCCTACCCTCCCGAAGGTATTGGAACCTTCGGGAGGGGGGAAGCGGGTTCCGAACCCGCGGGAGGCTTTTCCCTGGCCACGTGGCCAAGTGAGAGGACGACTGAATGGCGAAGCTGACGATTGACGATCTCGACCTGCGCGGCAAACGGGTGCTGATCCGCGTGGACTTCAACGTGCCCTTGAAAGAAGGCAAGGTGGCGGACGACACGCGGATCGTGGCGGCGCTGCCGACGATCCGGAAGGCGATGGGCGACGGCGGGCGAGTGGTGCTGATGTCGCACCTGGGCCGGCCCGACGGCAAGGTGAACGAGAAGTACCGCCTGGCCCCCGCGGCGAAGCGCCTCGGGGAGTTGCTGGGCAAGCCGGTGGCCACGGCCCCCGACTGCATCGGCCCCGAGGCCGAGGCGGCCGTGGCGAAGCTGAAGCCCGGCGACGTGCTGCTGCTCGAGAACCTGCGGTTCCACGCCGAGGAAGAGGCCAACGACCCCGAATTCTCCAGGAAACTCGCCGCTTTGGGCGACGTGTACGTGGACGATGCGTTCGGCTGCGCTCACCGCGCGCACGCCTCGGTGGCGGGCGTGACCGCCTATCTGCCCGCGGCGGCCGGCTACCTGCTCCAGAAGGAGATCGAGTATCTCGGCAACGCCGTGGCCAACCCGAAGAGGCCGTTCGCGGCCATCCTCGGCGGCGCCAAGGTGAGCGACAAGATCGCCGTGATCACCAACCTGCTCACGAAGGTGGATGCGCTGATCGTGGGCGGGGCGATGGCCTACACGTTCCTGAAGGCCCAGGGCATCGAGGTGGGCGCCTCGCGGGTCGAGGCCGACCGCCTCGAGGACGCCCGGGCCATGCTGGCCGACGCCGCGGCCCGGCGGGTAGCGTTCCACCTGCCGGCCGACCACGTGGTGGGCGACAAGTTCCCGATGACCAAGGAAGGCACGCCGGTGCCCGACGTCACGCGCGAGACGACGCCCGGCCCGGCCATCCCGGCCGGCCGGATGGGGCTGGACATAGGCCCGGCGACGATCCAGGCCTTCTGCAACGTCCTCAGCGGCGCGGCGACGGTGGTGTGGAACGGCCCGATGGGCGTGTTCGAGGACCCGCGGTTCGCGGCCGGCACGCGTGCCGTGGCCGAGGCGCTGGCGGCGAGCCAGGCCACCAGCGTGCTGGGCGGCGGCGACACGGCGGCCGCGGCCAACGCCTTCAAGGTGGCCGACAAGATGACGCATATTTCGACGGGCGGCGGCGCCTCGCTGGAGTTCCTCGAGGGCAAGGTGCTGCCCGGCATCGCGGCCCTCCGTGACAAGTAGACGCCCGATGCAGGTGAAGATCGCGCCGTCGCTGCTGGCCGCCGACTGGCTTCGCCTGGGCGACGAGGTCGCCTCGGTCATTGCGGCGGGCGCGGACCTGCTGCACTGTGACGTGATGGACGGCCACTACGTGCCGAACCTGACGATGGGCGTGCCCATCGTGGCGGCGGTGGCCGGGGTATCCACGGTGCCGCTCGACGTGCACCTGATGGTGGACAACCCCGGCGCCCTCGTCGAGATGTTCGCGCGAGCGGGCGCCTCGACGATCGGCTTCCACGTCGAGGTGGCCCCGAGGCCGGCGGAGCTGATCGCTGCCATTCGCGCGTGCGGCAAGCGCGCCTCCATCACGCTCAGCCCGCCCACGCCGGCCGCGGCCGTCGAGCCGTTCCTCGACGCCGTGGACCAGGTGCTCGTGATGAGCGTGGCGCCCGGCTTCGGCGGGCAAGCGTTCCTGCCCGAGGTGCTCGACAAGGTGCGACGGTTGCGGCATCTGGCCCCTCGGGAGCTGGACATCGAGGTAGACGGCGGCATCAACCCGGCGACGGCGGCCGCGGCCGTGGCGGCCGGCGCCAACGTGCTTGTGGCGGGAACGGCAATCTTCGGCGCCAGCGACCGGGCGCACGCCATCCGCTCGCTGCGCGGATGAGCCGCCCGGCCTGGCAGGTTGCCGCCCAGTGGCCGTTGCCTAGGACGGGAGGGCCGCGATGGCCTGGCGCGAGAGCGGACAGGACGCGCGCCCTGAAGGGCGGAAAGTCTCGACCGGCATGCTGCTCAACCGCATCTCGTCGGAGGAGCAGCGCTTCGTGGCGCGCGAGCTTCACGAGACCCTGCTGGACCTGCCCAAGGTGTGGGCGCCCAGCGAGGTGTTCGTGCACGAGTCGATCTCGTATCGTCTGAAGGGCCGCGCCTTCGTGCACATGGCGCCGCCGCTGGAGTGCGACCACACGGAGCTCCACATCCTGGAGGGCCTGTATGCGTTGCCCACGCTGCTCGACATGGCCAGGCACGCGCTCCCCCCGACCGTGCAGGTCAGCAGCTCCGAGACCGCGCCCCATCGGCACACCTCGGGCGGCGAAGTGGTCATCCGCGTGGACCGCAACAACCTGGGCGACGTGTGCCGCTTCATCGTCCAGCTCTACCGCCGGGAGTGCGGCTGCTGAGCTTCCCGCAGGGAGTCCCTGACCCATGCCCTGGATGAGCAAGCGACGCTCGACCATTCCCGACGGCCTCTGGATGAAGTGCGACGCCTGCGGGAAGATGGTGTACAAGCGCGAGGTGGAGCAGGCCCTCTGGGTCTGCCCCAAGTGCCAGTACCACTTCTCCCTCACCGCGCCGCAGCGCATCCGCATCGTCCTGGACGAGGGCTCGTTCCAGGAGGCCGACGCCGACATCGCCCCCACCGACCCCCTGAAGTTCGTGGACCGCATCCCGTACACCGAGCGCCTTCAGGAGATGCAGCAGGCCACCGGGCTCAAGGACGCGGTGGTGAGCGGGCGAGCGAAGATCGACGGGCGCGAGACCTACGTGGCCTTGATGGATTCGCGGTTCATCATGGCCTCGATGGGTTCCGTGGTGGGCGAGAAGATCACGCGCTCGTTCGAGCGCGCGGCCGAGCTGCGGCTGCCCATCATCATCTTCTGCGCCTCGGGCGGCGCGCGCATGCAAGAGGGCTGCCTCTCCCTGATGCAGATGATCAAGACCTCGGCCGCCGCCCGCCGCTACCGCGACCAGGGCGGCGTCTACATCGCCGTCCTCACCAACCCCACCTACGCCGGCGTCATGGCCAGCTTCGCCTCGCTGGGCGACATCATCGTAGCCGAGCCCAAGGCCCTCATCGGCTTCACCGGCGCGCGGGTCATCCAGCAGACGCTCAAGGCCGAGCTGCCGCCCGGCTTCCAGACCGCCGAGTTCATGCTCGAGCACGGGTTCCTCGACCGCATCATCCACCGCAAGGATCTGCGGCGAGAGCTCGCCCTCCTCCTCGACTACTGCAAGCCCGTCTTCAACGGCAAGCCGCCCGCCTGACACCCGCATCGTCGTATCGGTCCTGTCAGTCCTATCGGGGCTATCCCTCCAGCGCGGCCGTCAACTGCGGGATCGTCTTCGCCTCGTCGTGCCGCGCCTCCACCGCCTCGCGGGCGCGGCGGGCGCGGGCGGACGCGGCGGCAGGATCGGCCAGGACGGCCTCAAGCCTCGCTGCAAAGTCGGCTGCATCTCCGGGCTTCGCCACGAGCCCCGTTTCGCCATCGCGCACGAGGTCGGGCAAGCCGCCCACGTCGGTGGTTACCAGCGGCACGCCCAGCGCCGCCGCCTCCACCACCACGTTCGGCAGGCCGTCCCTGTCGCCGTCGCGTGCGACCACGCTCGGCGCAGCCAGCGCCGCCGCCTTATCGTGAGCCTTCATCAACTCCTCTTGGGACAGCCAACCCCTGATTTCAACCGCATCCCCGACCCCCAACTGGGCGATCTGTCGTTCCAGTGCCTTGCGTTCGGGGCCGTCGCCGATGAGCTGGCAGCGGGCACCGCAGCCGCGTCGCCGCAGCAGGGCCACGGCCTCGACGAGGTGAGCGAAGCCCTTCTTCTCGACGAGGCGCCCGACGCCCAGGATGAGCGGCTCGCCCCTGGGCATCTGGGCCCGGAACGGATAGCGGGCAAGCGGCAAGCCGTGGGGCACCAGCACGATCTTCGCCCTGTCCGCCTCTCTCACCAGTTCGGATGCCCGCCTCGCCGCCGCCGAATTGCACGCAATGATCCGGTCCGCCGCCTGCGCCTTGGCCGCGAAGAACTCGGCCTCCACGAACACGTCCCGCGCGTGGACCGCGAAGCTGAAGGGCAGGCCGGCCACGTCGGCGGCGAACCAGCCGAAGGTCGAGGGGGCGTTGCCGAAGTGCGCGTGCACCCGCTCGATGGCCAGGCACCGCATTCGCCGTGCCATGTCGAAGGCCAGGCCGCGGCCCACCAGGGCACGCCAGGCGGCGCGTGCCTCGTGGGGCAGGCGCCCGAGCAGGTAGAATTGCCATCGCAAACTCGCCCCCATCGCGGCCATCTCGCCCCACGGCGACCAGGCGCTGCACCGCTCCACGTGACGCCCGGAGGGCGTCGCCGTCCTGTCGCCCTTCGCGCGCCAGAGCGGGAAGACGGCCACCTCGTGGCCGCGCGCCGCCAGCGCCGCGATCTCGCGCTCGATGAATGTCTCGGAGCCGCAGGGATAGGCGCCGACCACGCAGGCTATCCGCATGTCAGCGCCTCCCGGTAGACGGCGCGCGTCATTTCGGCGGCGCGGGGCCAGGTGAACTGGGCGGCGCGGGCGAAGCCGGCGGCGAGCAGCCGCTGGCGGAGGGCCGCGTCGCTAAGAACGCGGCGCATGGCCTCGGCCAGGGCCTCGGGGTCGAGGGCGGGGACGTGTTCCGCCGCGTCGCCCGTCGTCTCCAGGAGGGCCTCGGCGTCCGAGGTCACGACGGGCGTGCCACACGCCATCGCCTCCAGCGGCGGCAGGCCGAAGCCCTCGACGAGCGAGGGGAAGGCGAACAGCTCGGCGCCGCCGTACAGCCCTGCCAGGTCGCCCTCCTCGACGTAGTCGAGGAACCGCACATCGCCCTCGATGCCCAGCTCGGCGGGCAGGCGGAACACGCCGCGGCACTTCCAGCCCCGCTTGCCGGCGATGAGCAGTTCGTGGGGCAGCCCGCCGCGCTTGAGGGCGGCGAAGGCGCGGAGCAGCGTCGGAAGGTCCTTCTTCGGCTCGATGTTCCCCACGAACAGGATGTAGGGGCGGGCCAGGTGGTGGCGTGCCCGCACGCGCGCCCGGTCGTCGAGCGAGGGAGGCTTGAGATGCGCACCCACGCCGAGGGGCACGACGCGCACCCGCTCGCGATCGATGCCCAGGCGCTCGACCACCTGCCGCGCCACGCACTCCAGCGGGACCATGATTCGCGCCGCGGCCCGGGCCGACCGCGGCAGCCGCCAGCGGTAGTGCAGCGCGTTCGACCGTTTCGCCAGCCCTGGATGCGTGAGCGCGACCAGGTCGTAGATCGTCAGCACGCTGGGGCAGGGCAGACGGCTCGGGGCCACGTAGCCGGGGGCGTGGAAGAGGTCGAAGCCCTTCAACCGCCGCCGAAGGAACCGCTCTTCGTACGCGATGCGGAAGAGCCGCGAGCGGTTGGACACCGGGAGCCGCTCGATCCCGATGCGCGCGCCGTTGAGCACCCGCTCGTCGAAATCGCGGCCCACGAGGGCCACGAACTCGTCGCCCACGTCGGCCCCGGCACCGACGTGCCGCAGGAGCGCGTGGATCGCCTTCTCGACGCCCGAGAAGCGGCCAAAGAGAAGGAGAGCGTTGATGGCCACGCGCATGGGCGCATCCGTCCGGGATCACGGATTCCAGATTCCAGATCGCAAACCTCGGACTATCGCGTCACACACTGAACCGGATGTTGATCACATCGCCGTCCTGCACGACGTAGTCTTTGCCCTCGAGGCGCTCCTTGCCATGCGAGCGGCAGTCCTTCCAGCCGCCGAACTGGAGGAAGTCGGCGGCGGAGATGACCTCGGCGCGGATGAAGCCGCGGGCGAGGTCGGTGTGCACGCAGCCCGCCGCCTCCACGGCCGTGGCGCCGCGCGGGATGAGCCAGGCGCGCAGCTCCTTCTCGCCGGCGGTGAAGAAGGTGATCTGGTCGAGGGCCGACAGGACGGCGGCGAGCACCTTCTGGGCGCTCAGCTCCGCGAGGCCGAGGTCCTGGAGGAACGGCGCGCGTTCAGCCGGCTCGAGCGCGAGGAGCTCCTTCTCGAGGGCGGCGGCCACGGCCAGGGTGGGCTCGTGGCGTTGGCCCAGGCAGGCCACGGGGGCGGCGTCGCCAATCTGCTTCTCGCCGATGTTGACGACGATGGCGCTGGGCTTCTGCGTGAGGAAGCAGAAGCACTTCAGCGCCTTCTCCTCCTCTTCGGTGACGGCGAGGCGGCTGAGCGAGCCGTGGGCCTGGAGGTGCGCGTGGCAGCGCTCCAGGAGAGCCAGCTCGACCTTCTCGCCCTCCTGGCGGGGCGTGGGCTTCTTGACGCTCAGGCGCAGGCGCTCGATGCGCCGCTCCAGGATATCGAGGTCGAGGATGAAGAGATCGGAATCGATCTCCTGGAGGTCGCGGAGTGCGTCCACGGCGCCCTTGTGCGGCGGCACGCCGGGGTTCTCGAAGGCGCGGAGCACCTTCACCAGGCCGTCGGCGTCCCGGAGGGCGCCCGCCGAGTCGGGGTCGGGACGCTCCGTGGCGAAGAGCCCGGCGAGGTCCACGAACTCGATGGCGGCATAGGTCGTCTTTTTGGGCTTCACGATCTCGGCGATGGCGGCGACGCGCGGGTCCAGCACATGGGCCACGCCCACCTGTGCGGAGCCGGGGGCGGCATAGGCCCCAGGGTCGTCCTGGCGGCCCGTCAGAGCGTCAAACAGGGTCGTCTTGCCGGATTGCGGCAGGCCGATGATGGCGATTCGCATGTCTTGCGTCGAGTCCTTTCGCGTGCTTCGCGGGCGCTGCGCTCAGGCCGGCGGCTGGAAGTCCAGGGCGATGTCGAGGGCTCGAACGGAGTGCGTGAGGGCGCCCACGGATATCCAGTCCACCCCCGTCGCGGCGATGGCCTCGAGGCGGGCCTCGGTGACGCCGCCTGAGGCCTCGAGGATCGGCCTGGGCTCGCGGGTGCGAGCCAGGGCCACCGCCTGGCGCATCTGGCCGTCGGTCATGTTGTCGAGGAGGATGATGTCGGCGCCCGCCTCGATGGCCTGGCGCACCTGTTCGAGCGTGTCAGCCTCGACCTCGATGCGGATGCCCTCCGGCGCAGCGGCCCGCGCGGCCGCGATGGCGCCCGCGACGGCGCGCCCCGGCCAGCGTTGCTCGGCCACAAGCAGGTGGTTGTCCTTGATGAGCACCTGGTCGTAGAGCCCCATGCGGTGGTTGGTCCCGCCGCCGGCTCGGACGGCGTATTTCTCGAGGAAACGCCAGCCGGGGGTGGTCTTGCGGGTGTCCAGGATCTTCGCCCCGTGCGGCGCGGCCCGCTGGACGAATCGGCGGGTCATCGTGGCGATGCCGCACAGGCGCTGAAGAATGTTCAGCGCCACCCGCTCGCCCGCCAGGATCGCCCGCGCCGGGCCGCTCACCGCGGCGATTGCATCGCCCTGGGCAAGCGCATCGCCGTCGTCCTTCAGCAGCGTGGTCTCCACGGCCCGGTCGAGGCGGCGAAAGAGGGGGCCGAGCAGCGGCCCGCCTGCCAGCACGCCCGCCTCGCGAGCCACGAACGCCCCCCGTGCGAGCGCCTCGCGCGGGATGACGGCGGCCGACGTGAGGTCGCCCGGCCCGATATCCTCGGCCAGCGCCGCCTCCAGAAGGCCCTCGACCAGCTCCAGTTCCAGCCGCAACTTCGCCATGGCACCCCTCGGCATCTCGGTTCTCGCTGGGCGCAGGCGATTGTAGTCGTGGCCCCAACACGAGTCAAGGAGGTGACGGCAGCGCTTGACACCGCGACGCCGTCTGGTACCATCAGGGAGGGAGCTGGACGGCGAGCGGCTGCCCGCGCCGTGGAGATGCCGATGCGGGAAGAAGGCGCCTGTTCGTACGAAGGATGTTCGGAGCCGTCGTGGGGCGACGACCCGACCGGCCGGTGCCTGTGCCACTCGCCCGAGAACGGCAAGGACGAGCACGCGGCTCGTGCCTTCTGGCGGCGCGCGCGCCACGAGACCGCCCAGGCCACCCCGAACTACTCCGGCTGGCACTTCCCGCCCGACCCCGACAACAAGGGCTTCGAGGGCACGAGCTTCCGGTTCCCCGTCGCGTTCAGCCACGCCACGTTCGCCGGGCAGGCCAGGTTCATCCAGGCCGTTTTCTGCGGGCAAGCCGATTTCCAGCACGTAACCTTCGGGGGGCTCGCGACTTTCGACGGCTGCGAGTTCCGCCAGGCGGCCACCTTCGAACACAGCCGCTTCGTGGGCGAGGCGAGTTTCGTCCGAGCGAAGTTCAGTGACCGCGTGCGCTTCCGAAGCGCGTTCGAGAGGGCCGTGTCGTTCCGCTGGGCCGCCCTGAACGGCGGGGCCGACCTGAGCGGCTCGGTGTTCCACGGCGCGGCCGACTTCGTGTACGCCACCGTGCCGCCTGGCGCGGATGCCATCTTTGACCTTCCGACGGGCCTCAGCCGGCCCTTTCGCGTGCCGTCGGGGGGCGAGACCGCCTATCGGCTGGCCAAAGAGGCCGCGATCGCGCGAGGCGACTATGGGGCCGCCGGCGACTACCACTACGCCGAGCAATGCGCCGTGGAGCACAAGCGCCGGCAGATGTACGGCTGGCGTCCCTGGTGCCTCGGATTCTGGCGGAGCCTGCTCGACCTGATCTTCGCCCGGGGGGTCTTCGGCTACGGCGAGCGGCCCACGCGGGCGCTCGCGATGGGGGCGGCCGTGATCATCCTGTGGGCCTTTCTGGCCTACGGCGTGGCGGGAATCTCGCGCGACCCGCGGGGCGACCCCGGCTACCAGCCCACGCGCCTGGAGTGCCTGCACTTCAGCATCGTGACCTTCACGACCGTGGGCTACGGGGACTTCCAGCCGAAGAAGCACTTCATGCCGTGGGCCGATGCCGAGGCCCTGCTCGGCGCCGCCCTGATGTCGGTGTTCATCGTGGGCCTGACGCGCAAGTACATGCGTTGACCGGGATGCGGTGCCTGGCACGAATGGCGTGAAGATAAGGCGCCAAGGGCGTTCCAGCCCGCCGCACGGCGGGCGGCAGGGGGTAGCCACGGGCGTGAGCCCGTGGAACACAACGGCCCCAGCATCCCAGCCCCGTAAGGGGCGGCAGAGCCGTCGCTTCTACCCGTCGCTACAACGTCTCTGTCGCCCCCCGCGGGGGCTGGGCCGTGTGTGCGCCGGCGATCCACGGGCTTACGCCCGTGGCTACCTTCCGACGCCCTTCGGGCTTATCTTCACGCCATTCGTGCCCACGCCATTCGTGCCTGGCACACGATGATGCACGATGATGCGGAATGTTGTGCTCGTTGGAGTCGGTGGCATGCTCGGCAGTATCGCGCGGTATGGTGTGGCGGTGTTTTTCTCGACGCGCATGCCGCTCGGCTTCCCCTACGGCACACTGACGGTCAACATTGTCGGGTGCTTTCTCATTGGGGTGGTGGTTGGGTTGGCAGGACGAGGGAACTTTGTTACACCGGAAGTGCGGCTGTTCCTTGCCACTGGGTTCTGCGGCGGGTTTACAACGTTCTCATCGTTTGCGTACGAAGTCGTCGAAATGGTCAAGGCGCATCGGTACGAACTGGTGGTGGCGTACGTCGTCGGTAGTGTTGTCGTTGGTATTGGTGCGACGGTCGTGGGTCTGATGGTTACACGCTAACATTGGAGGAGCAATGAGCTGGTCGGTGATTGCAGTGGGTGTGGATACTTCGCTTCCGTCCCTGCATGCCGCAGCCGTTGCCGGTATGCTGGCGCGCCAGATGGGGTCGGAAGTGGTGATGATTGCCATTGTTGATCGCACGCAGGCGGTGGGCGATATTGATGCCGGCATCGGGATGGAGGAAGCATTGCTGATTCTGCGGAAAGAAGCAGAACAGGCGCTCGAGCAAGCCAAAGTAGAACTTGGCGCGGTGCCGCTGCGTACGGTGCTAGTTGAGGGTGATCCCAAACACGACCTTCTTCGGGTTGCTGAGCACGTCGGTGCCGATGCCATTGTCCTGGGCACGCATGGGCGCACGGGATTGGCGCGTCTGCTGGAGGGTAGCATCGCTGAGTACGTGCTCCGACATTCACCAGTGCCAGTGGTGGTTGTTCCACTGCCACCGCATCGGTGATGGAGGATACGATCATCGGCTCGCAGCGGTCGCGTATCGAGGAAGAACCGCTTTTTGCGGAATTCGAGTTGGCGGGATTGATTGGCGCCGAGCTTGCCGAACACTTGCCGGAGCATCTGTGGTTGGTCTTCGAGATTGCACGCGTGATCGAATCGCGCGACACCGCATTAGGCGAACACGTGGCTCCGCTGCTGGAGCGCTCTGCTACCGACGGGGAGGAGCCGCCACCACCAGCGCTACCGAGGGTTGCAGCAGAAGAGTACGAAGCAGACCTGATTTGCCACTTCCACGAACTGCCGCTGATTTACCCCTACCAGTTTCTGTTGCCCGAGGAGGTGTTCTACCAGCGCTTGGCGGAACGCTCGCTGTGGCTGCCGCGTCCAGTGCCGCCGCGATCGTACCGATTCCCCAGCGCCAGCGACACGTTCGCTCCCGATCCGCGCAAGCAGAAAGTGTACGTGCTCTTCGACGTGTCGCGTTCGATGAATTCGCATTGGCGCATTGCACTGGCCAAGGCGATTGCCTACGTGTTTCTCCTGCGCAACATGCGAGAGTTGGGGACGGTGTACCTGCGCACCTTTGCCGAAACGGTCGGTCCGCGGTTGCAGGCTGAGGATGTGCCCTCGTTCCAGCGCTTGCTCCGGAGCATCCTGTTGCTGGAAGCAAGTGGACGCGGCACGAATATGCAAGAAGCAATCGAGATTGCCATCGAGGACATTCGCTCCAGTCATACGCTCAGCGATGCAGAAGTGCTGGTCATCACTGATGGTGCCGCCCATCTGGACGTGGAACGGCTTCTGGCACTGATGGGGGAGAGCATTCGAATCCATGCTGTCAAGATTGGGCACGAGCGCATCGCTGCCGATCCAGCGATGGTGGAATACTACGCACGCAAGCTCGGCACCGCCGATGCACGACGCTTGATTGAGTTACAAGAGCGCCGGCGGCAACTCCAGCTC
>Ga0101944_10000390_pt1 | contig 132544 bp, 96 predicted proteins | sample DewCreD2012metaG_FD_75245 | JGI IMG/M metagenome (GOLD analysis project Ga0101944, IMG submission 75245) | Hot spring sediment bacterial and archeal communities from British Columbia, Canada, to study Microbial Dark Matter (Phase II) - Dewar... ...
TGGGGCCATGATACCCTCCCGAAGGCTCCAATGCCTTCGGGAGGGTTTCGTTGGAGCCTTCGGGAGGGAGGCGCAATACCCTATGATACCCTCCCGAAGGCATTGGAGCCTTCGGGAGGGAGGCGCATTGGAGCCTTCGGGAGGGAAGAGCGATACCCTATGATACTATGATAATGTGGGCGGGACGTCCCCGTCCCGCGAGGGGCCATGATACCATGATACCCTCCCGAAGGCATTGGAGCCTTCGGGAGGGAGGAGCATTGGAGCCTTCGGGAGGGAAGAGCATTGGAGCCTTCGGGAGGGAAGAGCGAGGCATCCCCCCGGCCGGCCCAAGACTCGCATGACTCCCCCGCCCCCCGGCAACTCAAGCGAGTCAAGCAAGTCAAGCAAGTCAAGCGAGTCTTGATTCGGCCCCCCGCGCCCACCCCCCGCGGGTTTGGACCCGCGGGGGGCTCGGCCCTCGGGAGCCGCCGGGCTCAGTGCCCGGGCACCTCGGGCGCCGGCGCACCAGCCGGCAGACGCCACAGCCACTGCCCCCGGCGGCCGCTGGGCGCGGCGTCCACCCCGAGCGCCCGCTTGGCGCGGCCCAGGATGGCGCGCCCGAAGCCCTCCTGGCGCGCCCGCTCCTCCACCTCCTGCGCGGCCACCGGCCCGCCGGCCAGCACCTCGCGGAGCCACCGCACGGCGCGCTCGGCCCGCCCAGCCACCGCCGCCTCCACCGCCGCCTCCACCGCCGCCTCCAGCCCGCAGGCGTCCAGCGCCACCGGCTCCTCCTCCCAGGCCAGCACCGGCACGCCCGGCCGCTCGGGGTGCTCCTCCACGCGATAGGCCAGGCCCGGGACCCCGCCCGAGAGGTTGCACTTGACCGGCACGAAGAGCACGCGGCGGCGGTCGGCGTCGTCGGGCAGCACGGCCCAGACGGCGCGCGCCGCCGCCACGAAGCCCAGGCTGCCCGTGGCGCGGTAGAGGAGCGAGGCGGCGGCGTTCTTGTTGAGGTGGGTGACGGCCACAATCGCCGCCTCCGTGCGCTCGGCGAGCACCTGGAGCGGGGTGAGCAGCCCGCGCGTCTCGGCGTTCTTGTGGCTGTCGAGTGCGCCCAGGTAGGCGCTCAGCGGGTCGATCACCACGAGGCGCACCGAGCGCTCCTCGGCGATCACGCGCTCGAGGGCGGCGAGGTCGGTGCCCAGGTTGAAGCCGCGGCCCCCGGGCGCCTCGGGCGCCCGCACGGCCTGTAGCTCGATCACCCGCGCAGGGTCGCCGTCGGCCGCCTCCAGGCGCGGGCGGATGGTGTCGGCCACGTCGTCCTCGGCGCTCAGCAGCACCACGCTGCCCTCGGGGGCCGCGGTCCCCGGGGCGTCGGGCCACGGGTAGCCGCGCGTGACCCGCGCCGCCATGTCCAGGGTCAGCAGGGACTTGCCGCGCCCCGGGTCGCCCACGATCAGGGTGAACTTGCCGCGCGGCACGCGCCCGGGCCACAGCCAGGTCAGGGCCCTGGGCTCCACGGCGGCCAGGCGGCGGCTCACCGGGAGGGGGCCGCCCGGGCTGCCCAGGCCGCCCGCGTGGCCGGCGCGCAGGCCGAGCTCCAGCTCGTCCAGCGCGCGCTCGAGCTCGGCCTGGGTGGTGCCCGGGCTGGCCGCCAGGGCCATCAGGCGCTGGGCGGCCGCGAGGGCGCGGCCCCGGCGCTCGGCCCCGGCCACGAGCTGGGCGTAGTGGAGCGCGTTGGCGGCCGAGGGGGTTTCCTCGAGCATGCGGATCAGCAGGTCGGGCCCCCCGATGGCCTCGAGCGACCGGCGCTCGCGGCACCGGTGGGTCAGCAGCACGAGGTCGACCGGCTGGCCGTCGCGCACCAGCGACTCGATGGCCCGGAAGACCTCGCGGTGCGCGGGGTCGTGGAAGTGGTCCGGGCCGACCACCTGGCGGACCGCCTCGAAGACCGTGGGGTCCAGGAGGATGGAGCCGAGGACCGCGCGCTCGGCGGCGTGGTCGTGGGTGGGCAGTGGGATGTGAGGGTCATTGAGTTCGCTCGGCGTGGCGTCCATCGTATGGTCTCCAAGTGTGTTGATTCACTGGCTTTACGGAACATGGCCTCACGTCGGGGGCGGTCTCCTCGTGTGGGGAGCTGCTCCGCGCGGCCTGGCGGGCGCGGGGGCCCCCGGGGGCGCGGAGCGGCTCGGGTTGGCGGAGTCGGGTTTGTGACGGAAAGGGGTTCAGGTGGGTCGAGCGCCGTCCGTAGCACTCGACGGGTCAGGCGCGGCGCCGCGACTGGCCCTTCGGCGAGCGTGCCGTGGCCACGGGCTCGCTCGCCGCAAGAGCATTCTACTACACAAATCAGCCTTTGTCAAGGGGCAGGTAAGATTTTTTGTGTTACTGGCCAGGAAGTAAGACTTGCTTGAGTTGCTTGAGTTGCTTGAGTTGCTTGACTCGCTTGAGTTGCTTGAGTCGCTTGAGTTGCTTGACTTGCTTGACTTGCTTGACTTGCTTGACTCGCCGGGGGGCGGGGACTCGTGCGAGTCTTGGGCCGCGGCGGGGAGGGGGCGGGGCGGTGTGTCGGGGGGTCGGGCGCAGGGGGTGGTCTGGGAGGGTGCGGGCCGGGGACGAGATGGTCGAGATGGGATGCTTGGAACGGGGCGGGCGCTTAGTGGGCAGGGGGGCGGGGGCCGTAGTGGGGCAGCGGCTGGCCAAGCTCGTGGGCGCCCAGGTCGGGGGCGCTGCCGGCGAAGCCGTCGTTGACGTTGGGCAGGAGGCAGCCGGCGTCCACCGCCTCGCTGCTCTCTTTGAGGCGGAGGTCGTTGAGGTTGGGCTCGAACTGGGTCTTGGGCTCGGTGGGGGGTTGGAGGCCCGAGGCGAATGCTCTCTCGGGGGTGACGGCGACGGCGTGTTTGTAGACGGGGGAGTTCTGGCGCGCTTCCTGGAGGGTGGCGTATCTGGTGTTGTTCCACTTGAGGAAGCATTTCCAGATGCCGCCGAAGCCGTCGTAGTCGAAATCGCAGTCCCGCATGGGCGCGGTGGTCTCGTAGGCGTAGTTGGCGCTCGTGCCGAGGAAGAGGTTGTTGCGCATCACGAAGTTGGTCACGGGCTGGCTGGTCCAGAGGACGAGGGGGATGCCTTGTTTGACGCTGGTGTTGTGGAACAGGAGGGCGCCGGAGGGGGCGTTGTGCATTTTGAAGGTTTCGAGGGCGACGTTGTAGAGGGCGTTGCGGAAGATGTAGACGGGGCCGCCGTGGATGGGCTGGAGGCTGATGCCCTGGAAGACGTTGGTCAGGCGGTTCTCGAAGCAGCGGGTGTTGTGCTCGGAGTAGTCCATCTCGATGCCGTCGTCGGTGCACTCGGAGATGTCGTTGCGGTAGAAGTCGATGGCGGCGCAGGGGTAGGTGGAGAAGGTGTCGATGGCGTCGGCGTAGCCGCTGATGCGGTTGTGGCAGACGACGTGGCCCTGTCCGCTGAGCTGGATGGCGCGTGCGTCCTCGATGCCCTTGGTGCGGGGCCAGGTGGCGGGGCCTTTCATCGTGGAGTCGGCGATGAGGATGCGCTCGATCTGGGCGGCGTTGCCCGTGGCGACGAAGCCGTAGGTGCAGTCGGTGATGGTGCAGCGTCGGATTGTGATGTGGGAGCTGGCGTTGAAGTTGAGGGCCCACTTGGCGTTTCGGAAGGCGAGGCCGACGAGCATGATGTGGTGGGAGCCGGGCGCGGCGATGCAGTTGGCCTTGCCTTCGCCGTCGAGCACGGCGCCCTGCTCGCCCACGAGGGCGACGGGCCTGCCCGGCTCGCCGTCGGGGGGGCGGAACGTGCCCTTGTGGACGCCCTTCCTGATGGCCAGGATGTCGCCGGGTCGGGCCCTCTTGAGGGCGGCTTCGAGCTCGCCGGGGTTCACGTCGATGCGCTGGCCGCCCTCGGGGAGCTTCGGCTCGGCCCAGGTCCTCAACTTCAGCGTCTGTTCGGCGTCGCCGCCGTCGGGGTCGTGGAGCGAGAGCTTCAGGTCGTACTCGGTGTTCTCGTCGAGGCCGAAGACGGAGCCGGCGAAGAGGAAGTGGCCGGGGGGGGGCTGGACGGCCTGGCGCATGCCGGCGGGGTCGACGCGGAAGAGGTCGAGGGCCTTCCGCCATTCGGACTGGGCGACTTTGCGGTAGGCGACCTGGACGCGCGCGTTGCGGTTGTCGTCGCCGGCGACGAGCCAGCGGACGCCGAGGCAGTTGAGCGTGGGGAGCTCCTCGATGAGCTGGACGGGCTTCGCTGCATTCCCGGCCAGCGCCGCGAGGGGGGCCAGGCATGTTGCCACGAACGCAAGGCGCCGCATCGGGGTCTCCTTGTGAGGCGTCGGGATCGGTCGCGCAGAGCGCTTATGAAACTGGATTTGGCACGGCGATTCAAGTGGCTGCCCTGCGACGAGCCACTCATGAAAGGAGAGCGCATGGCGGGCAGGGCGAGGGTCGGCATCATCGGCTGCGGGAACATCAGCGGCAACTGCCTGCACTGGGCGAGGCAACTCGGGGTCTTCGAGGTGGCGGCCCTGGCCGTGCCCGCCCTGCGCTTCGACGCCTGAGGCCCGTGGTGGGGCCGATGCGTCTGGCAAACCAGACAGGCGGGGCGAGGGCCGAGCTCGCGCGCGCTTTTTCGCTCCCGAGTCCTTGACATTCCAGGAATCCGGGCGTACACTACCGGTGCAGGGCAAGACGGCTGCCTGGTATCCGCCAGGCGTTGATGGTCTGGGCTGGCGCAAGCTGTAGGAGCGAGAAGACGCCAGGCGAAGACGCGTAGAATGACCCAAGTGGTTAGGTCTGATGCGTCGCGTAGCTCGCTGTGGCTCGTCAGCGCGTGATACGGTGTAAGGCCTTGCCCTGCGGGGGCGAAAGCTTCCAACGCTTCCGCCCCCTGCTTTTGGCCCCTCGGTCACAGGCCCTTCCAGAGCCGCAGGTAGTCCCGAGCCACCTTGAGGTCCTCCATGGCCTCCTGGGCGGTGCAGAGCGGCGGGTGGTCGCCACGGACGGCGGCCACGAAGTTGATGGCCTGCTGGCGCATGGCGTGGACCCAGGGCAGGTGGGGCGATGAGAGCTCGGGGGTCTTGCCATCGCCGGGATCGCGGAGAATCTCCACGCGGCCGGGGCGATTGGAGGCGAGGGGGGCGGGGAGCTCGAGCTTCACATAGCCCTTCTCGAAGGCCACGAGGGCCGATTCCTGCCAGTCCACGGTCGTGCGGTAGGGGGTCATCTCGAGCACGCAGGCCACGCCGCTGGTGCTCACGCCGGCGAGGAGCACGCCCGAGGGGTCGGCGTAGGTGACCTTGTAGGGCTCGCCGAGGAGGTGGCGCATCAGGTTGACCTGATGAATGTAGTAGTTCACGAAGCTGATGTAGGCGTCGTAGGCCGGCTTGTCCATGTCCGAGGCGGGCGCATCCCACGCGAGCTGGGGGTTCGGGTCGTCGGAGCGGATCAGCTCGGTGAAGCCGTTGGCCACCCAGTCGCCGGCGGGCATGAGGATGCGGACGTACTTCATCTTGCCCAGTTCGCCTGAGGCCTTGAGCGCGTCAATCTGGGCCTTGGCGTGCATCGTGGCGGGGTCGGACCGTTTGTGGTAGCCGATCATCATCCAGGTGCCGCTGGCGGCGAGGGCATCGAGGATGCGCTGCCCTGCCTCGATGCTGCCCGCGAGGGGCTTCTCGGTGAAGACGGGCTTGCCCGCCTTGAGCAGCTCGGGGATGAGCGTGCCGTGGCGGGTGAAGGGCTGCGAGGCCACGATGGCGTCGAGCTGCTCGTTGGCCAGCATCTCGGCGGCCTCTCTGTAGACCTTGGGCACGCGGTAGTGCTGGGCGACGGCCTTGCCCTGCTTCTCGCGCAGTTCGGCGAGGGCCACCACCTCGCAGTCGGGCAGGGTGTAGTAGTTTTTCAGGTGGGCGCACTGGCCCATCGCGCCCACGCCGCAGAAGCCGATCCGAACCTTCTCCTTCGCCATGCGTCCTGCTCCTTTCCTCGGAGGGCGTGCACACCTGCACGCGGGACGAAAGGGGATGGTGTGCCGGTGTGCACACCCTACCGAATCTCCTTCAGCGCCTTCTTCAGCCGCTCGTGCCAGGCCGCGAAGTCGGAGGAGTGGTAGGCCGCACGGTCCACGCTCCTGCCCTTCGCAGCGGCCAAGGTGAACGCTCCCTTGCCGATTTCAACGACCTGGAACGTGAACCCGTCGCTCTCGACCCGCCGCGTTCGCGCATCGGAGGCCTGACGCCTGAGATGCAAGGGGACCAGGCCAGGCCACATTCTGGCGAAGGGATCGATGGTCACTGCCCGGCCGTGCATGCCCACGTTGGTGTCTTCGTCAAGGAGGTAGAAGCGTTCCCCGCTGCGCATGCATTCGACCAGAGCGGGAATGTGCGGGGTCCAATCCGTGCGCGTGAGGCGCCGCACGATCGCGTGGCGGCTGTCCGGCCGGAAGGGAACGTTCAGGAAGTAGCTGAGCATGTACTTCGCTTCGAGGCCCGTGTGGCGGCCCTCGTAGATCGACCGCAGCTTGCGAAGCTCGCCCAGGAACTCGCCCGTGGTCAGGGTCAGCTCTGGCCAGCGCTCGCTCGCGCGTGGCGCGAACGGGGTGAGTTCGTTGGGCTGGGGAACGCCAGGCGGCACGATCCGACCGGACCGCGAGGGGGCCTCGGGCCGGACCAGGCGGGCCGGCCTCGGCACGAAGGCCCAGAATGCCGCCTCGCCGGGGCGAAGCGACAGGCGGTATCCGTCGCGCTCCGACGGCAACTCAGGCCGGCCACGCGATCCGCGCAAGGGTTCGGGGGCGAGGAGGTCGTAGGCATGATCGCCCGCCCGACTCCAACGGATAAGCGCGTCGATCTTCGGGCTGCGGTGGTCGGAGAAGATGGCGAGGTACTTGATGCGGCCGCTGGGGTCGGAGTAGAGCTGGCTGGACCACCAGGGGACCGATTCGCCTGGGGCAGGCTTGGTCTTGAGGGGCACCTGCCACCAGCCTTTGTTGTCGGGGACCTCCTCGGCGGACTCGAAGGCGATGAAGTACTCGGCCTTCACGCGGCCGTCGGAGCGGATGATGGCGTCAATGAGCTTGCGGTACGCCTCGCGGGCCGGCTCGTGGAAGCTGTTCCACCAGCCGTCCCAGTCGTAGAGGAAGTTGAGGTAGACGACCCGGCCTGCGCCCACCCGCCGCGAGAGGAGGAGCGGCGTGCCGTCGTTGTGCTTGGCGAGGACCTCGACATCGGGGGCGATATCGAACACCTTGTCCTTGCCCTTGCTCGTGAGGGCGAGGGGCGGCTCCGAACCCCTCTCCCTTCCAGGGAGAGGGTGGGGAGAGGGTTGGCGCTCGGGGTCGCCCAGGCGCCCGACCCTCCCCCCACCCCCTCCCTGAGAGGGAGGGGGGTTAGCCGTCGCCTCTTCCTTCACAACCGCCTGGCTGGTGTTGAGGAGCTTGAAGCCGAGGAGGTCGGCGAGGCCAGTCTCCTCGGCGGGATAGACGGTGAGGGCGTTGCCGTGGGGCGAGCAGGAGGCGAGCCAGGGGGTCGAAACGAGCAGTCCGCCGCCCTTCACGAAGTCGCAAATCGCCCTGCCCTCCTCGGCGCTGAGCACCTGGGCATGCGAGGCGACGAGCACCTTGATGCCCTTGAGGTCCTTCGCGTGAACCACCCTGGGCATGTAGCCCGTCTCCTCCAGCGCCGAGTAGATGGGCGCATTGCAGTCAATGGCCGAGCCGAAGTGTTGCCCCAAGATGCCCTTGGGCAGCGGCTGCTGGCCGACGAGCATGCCCAGCCCGTCGGTGTAGGCGAAGCGTTTGTGCAGCAGGATCGGCTCGATGGGGCGGAGCCGCTCCCGCAGCTCCTTCGTCCAGAAGCTCGCCCGCGTGTGGGTGAGGTCGGCGTTGAACGTCAGCGGCACGTCCACCCAGTAGTCCATGTGCGTGTTGCCCGCGAGGATGGAGGACAGGACGGTGCAGTTCCACAGCGAGCGGAGGTCGAAGTAGGCCCACATCGCGGCGGAGAAGCCGGGCACGTCGCCGTAGTCGCGTCGGGCGATGGCGTTGGCGACGAGCGCCGCCTCCTTGGGATAGAACGGCCCGAGGCCGGCGAAGTTGTAGACGTCCACCTTCGGGTAGAAGCCGCCTGGGGCGCTCATGATGGTGAGCGGCACGGGGTTGCGCCGCGAGCGGTAGACCTCGGTCGCCAGGTCGCAGTACTTCTGGTAGTACCAGTCGAAGAAGTTGTAGGTCTCCCAGTATGGCGCCGAGGGGCCGATGTACTTCTGCTTCGGGTCGAGGCGGGCGAGGTCCACGGAGATGACGGGCTTGGTCTCGCCCTTCTTCTGCATCGCTTCCCAGGCCTGCGAGGTGACGAAGACCTGGCCGGGCGACTTGACCTTGGCTTTCTCGAGCGGGATGTCGTCGAAGGAGGCGAAGCTCGTGCCCCATTCGTGGTTCAGCACGTCGAGGCGGCCGGCGTAGCGCTCGCGGAGGTAGTCGTCGAAGACCTTCTGGGGCACGGCGGGCGCCTTGTCCTCGGGCCAGTAGTAGCGGGTGCCCCATCCGCCCTTGAAGCCGCTCTCCTCGCCAAGGGAGACGAGGGACTTCGAGCGTGCGTCGGGGCCGCCCTGGTTGAGGCGCTCGATGGTCTTGTGCATGGCGGCGCGGACGGCCTCCCAGTTGTCGTGGTCAATCGTGACGCTGAAGGTGTCAATGCCCGTGCCCTCGACGTATTGGCGCATCGCGTAGCGGTCGGCGGAATAGGGGTTGCCGGTGCAGCCGAGGGCGTTGAAGCCGGCGTCGCGGATGAGGTCCATGAACCGCCCTCCCCCGCCCCAGGTCCACACCGACCATTCGAAGCGCTCGCGCATCGTCCACGGCTGGTCGAGCTGCACCTGTGCCCGCGCCAGGCCCGCAATCTGGCCGCCGCCCTCCTGTAGGCGGGGCGTCCCTGCCCCGCGTCGCCCGGTTGTGGGCGGGGCCTCCGTGCCCCGCGTCTTCCCCTTCTCCTCGCGGGGGGCAGAGCCCCCGCCCACAGGGGAGGTCGAGAAGACGGCCGTGACCCAGTAGCCGCCGACGAACTCCGGCCCGCGGTCGGGCATGACGAGCTTCGCCGTGGCCGTGCGCTCGCCCGTCGCCTCAAAGGCCGCGCGCCTCAGCGTCCTGCCCGAGCGGTCCACGACGTAAGCGACTGCGTCATACTTCCCCTCCCGCGCATCCGCGGCCCACGTGGCCGTGACGACGACGGTGTCGCCAGGGCGATAGCTCGCCTTGTCGGTCCTCACGCTCAGCGGCACGGTGTGCACATAGGGCACCCAGGCCGTGCTCTCGCAGAGGACGGCCTTGCTCGATGCCTCAAGCGCCTGGGCCGTCACGAGCAGGAATGCGTCCGTGCAGGGCAGGCTGACCGGGCAGTCAAGCGTCAGGGGTGTTCTCTCGCCCTGCTTGAACGTGACGAGCTGCTCCCGAGCCACCTGCTCGGCTGAGCGACGATGGGTGATAGCGACCCGCACCAGAACGTCGCGCGCCTCTGCTCTGGTCTCGCCCCCTCTCCCTTGCAGGGAGAGGGTAGGGTGAGGGTTGGGCGCCGGCACAGGCTCCGACCCACCCCCTGCCCCCTCCCTGAGAGGGAGGGGGGTTATTGGACCCCTCTCCCTTGCAGGGAGAGGGTAGGGTGAGGGTTGAGCTCCCGTCCCTCCCTGTACCCCGACGCCAAGGGGAGCGCCGATCTCCACCTGAACACGCAAAGTCTCTCCACAACGGTGAGAGGGAGCAGTGGGCAGCTTGAGCTTGACGAGGACGGGGAATGCCTTGTCCCCGTAGGCCAGGCCGTAGACAAGGCGGCGATAGAAGGCGTTCCAGGCGGCGCCGTCGTCGGGGCGCTCGGGGTCGTAAACGGCGGCGTTCTCGCCGCGCCACTGGTGTTTCTCGCCGGCGACCTGGAAGAGGTGCACCACCTCGCCGCCGCTCGGAAGCCTGCGGTGCCAGAAGCGGGTGAGCTTGCCGTTGTCGGTCAGCGGCGCACAGGTCTCATCGGCGGGCTCGTAGATGGGGCCATAGAAGTGGGCGCCGGTGACCTCGAGCGGGATGCCGCGGCTGAGGGGATGATCGGTCGCCGGGCCGCAGGAGTAGACCCACGACTTGCCCTTGCCCGACTTGACGGGCAGCACCCCATCGAGGGGCGTGCCCTCGTAGGCCGCCTCCCAGCCTGGGTTGATGACCACGAGTTTCCCGCCGGCGCGGGCGTAGTCGGCGAGAGCCTTCTGCGTGGCGACCAGGCGGTCGCTCTCCGCCTTGTCGCTCGAGCGGACGGGGAGTTGGGCGATGACGACCTGGAACTCGCGCATTCGGGCGACCAGGCCGTCGAAGTAGGCCGCTCCCTCCTTCTGGACGTATGCCTGGTCCTCCTTGCTCTCCTCGAGCGGCTTGTCGCACAGGTGGTGCATCTCGAGGTCGCCGTAGCGCAGGGGCGCGAAGGCGACGTCGGCGGGCACCACGTGGCGGAGTTGCTCCGCAAACATCTCGCTGTTCGGGCTGCCCGCGAGGAAGAGCACCTTCGGCCTGCCGAGGGAGTGGCAGTGCCACTTCGCCTCCCCGCCAACCGCGCTCGCCACGACGGCAAGCGAGAGCACCAGCAACCCCGAGCGGTTCATCTCCGTTCTCCGTACCCCAACACCTGCCACCGAACGCCCAGCACCGGCTTCACTCTCGGAGCGCCCATCGGATGCCGCAGCTCGGCTTGCTCTCCCAGTAGGGATGCAGGGAGAGGCCGTTGGACTTCGTGGCGCTCTTGTCGGCGCCGTAGAGGATGTCGGGCTTGTCGTTGTTGTTCACGCGGAAGGTGAAACCGAAGGTCTGGCCCGCCTTGGGCTTCGTCGGGCCGCCTGAAGGCGGAACTACGAACTCGGACCAGGGGATGGCGAGCTCGTAGGTGGTGACTTTGCCCTCGCGCTTGATCACGCTCTGGCCGCCCTGGACCGGCCCCTGGTCGAACTTCGCACGGGGCTGTCGTGGGTAGTGGTGGCTGCGAGGCATGCCAGGGGCAAGAATCCGCCACAACTCGCTCTTCCCGTCGGTGCACTGATAGGCCGAGAACTCGTAGTCGGTGTCGGGCATGGCGTGGAAGCCCCAGGGCACCCGGTCGGTGTCGAGCTTCATGTTGTAGTGGTAGTCGGGCAGGAGGTCGAAGCCGAGCTGAAGGTTGTCGCCCGCCCAGGGCTGCTCGCCCCAGGGCACCTTCTTGTAGACGTAGTAGGCGTCGGCGAACGTGGCCTTCGGGTTGCGGTCCTTGGCCTGGAAGTAGACGCTTGCGGCGTTGCTGGCGATGGCGTGCTTCAGCTCGGGGTCGCTCTCGATGAGCCTCTGATAGGCCGCCCACTCGGGGTCAGCCTTTGTCTTCTCGGCTGTCTTCGCGTCGCGCATGTTGGCGAGGACGAACTTGCGGTAGGGCCGGAGCCTTTCGCAGATTTCGTCGTCCTTCGCGCTGCGGAAGTACTGGTCCTCGTCCCACGTCTCCAGCCGCTGGTGGCCGGGGTAGTCGCTCTGGTCGAGGACACGGGCGGCCACATAGAGGAACTGGTCATCCCACGCCAGCTTCACCTCGGCGAACGAGCCATCGGGCTGGGCGTCCTTCGCCTGGAGGAAGGGCATCCACGCCTGCTGGGTGGGGTCAACTTTCTGGAGCTTGGCGTCGGCCAGCACCCCCAAGTCGTCCTTCCAGTCGTCAAGGCTGCCATCGACCTTCTTTGTGCCCTTCCTGGCGACGACGACGCTCAGGACCTCCTTCCAGCTAGCGACCTCGGGCCTGTCACGCGCTACGATGACCTTGGGGGGAGTGGACGTGTACTCGAAGCCGAAAAGGTAGGTGTTGGTGATGGTCGGCTTCGCCTCTGCAATCTCGAGACGAAGGTCCGCCGTCTCGCCGGCCTTGAGCTGGACAGGTGCCTTGCTGGTTCTAAGAGTGACGCCCGCCGGCGGCGCGACTTCCAGGGTCCCGGAGACCGCCCGGTTGAGCAGGTTGTGAACGCTCACGGTGACGGCGGCGCCGGGCGCGTCAATGCGCGACGCGAAGTCGCGGGCGATGATCTCGACCGGGCGCACGCCATCGAGCCTGGCCTCGCGGAGCCGCTGCTCGATGAGGCGGATGCCGCCGCGGGGCGAGCGGATGTAGTGGCTCAGGTGGTCCATTGGCAGTGTGACCTGCTTGTGCCCCTCGAACTCACGGTTGCCGGCGATGTCGTAGAACTCCAGCCGTCCGTCGGCGGTGTCAATCGTGATGGTGCCGCCCTCGTGGGCCTGGAGCTGCCACCAGAGCACGTCCTTCGGGTCCCCGCCGTGCGGGGCGTAGAGCTTGCCGAAGAGGACAACCGTCGCGTCGCGGCCGGTGCCGAACTGGAATGCCCAGGGCAGGTGGGTGTGGAAGAGCATCCGCTGGAACTTGCGGCCAGTCATCATTACGTTGAAGACGTTGGAGGCCAGCGCCACGGGGTTGGGCATCTGGAACTCCATCGGCGAGCCGGGCACCTTGAAGTAAGTCATCGCCGGGTGCCAGGGGGTCATGCGGTCCTGGCCGCAGGCGAGGAACTGGGTGACGATCTGGGGCAGGAGCACCTCGGTCGCGGCGATCCAGGTCTCGGTGTCCGTACTCTCCTTGCCCCAGAACCTGGCGACCATCGGGCCGTAGCTGGTGCGCGGCGGCACGTAGTGGTCGGTGAAGAGGTCCACCAGCTTCGCCATCTCCTCGCGGTTCTCGCCCACGAGGAACTTGTCCTCGGTGTTCATGATGGAGCAGGCGGCGGCGGTCTTGATCCGCTTGTCCACCTTGCGGGCGTTGTCGGCGATCTGCTTCATCAGGGCGCGATAGTGGTTCGAGTCGCTCTCCCAGCCGCTGATGGAGATGCCTTCCCACGGCTCGTTCCAGTGCTCGATGGCCCAGAGCGCGCCGTTGCCGCGTTGCCAGTAGCGGTCGCAGAAGGCCTGAATCCACTTTCCGAACGCCTCATAATGCTTCGGCTGGCAGGAGTGGTCGGGCTTCTCGGGGATGCAGGCGGGGGTGGGCTGGCCGAGGGGATAGGTCCAGTAGGGGTGGCCGCCCATTGTCACCAGCGCCTTGATCTTCGCCTCGGCCAGGCTGCCCATGAGCGCGTCGTAGCGGGGCCAGTCGTAAGCGCCGGGCTTGCTCTCGGCCCAGCCAAGCTCGATGCGCACGCCCTTGATGCCGAGGCGGCCGAGGGTGAGCGCCCGCGTGCGGATGTGCTCGGGCTTCTGGCTGTCGTGGGTGAGGAACTGCCCTTCGCCGAAGACCGGGGCGTCAATGTCGAAGCCCTCCTTCGGCCTCATCGCCCGCAGGAGCGTGCAGAGGAACTGCGGGTTCTTGCCGTTCGGGGCGATGGTGATGGCATAGGTGCCGTAGCGGGCGGGGACGGGGAGGCCCTTGGCCTCGACCTCCGCCGTCGCTCCCTCCTTGTCCTCGACGGCCACGGCCAGGTCGAGCTTGCCGCGCGGCCCGAGGTTCTCGATGGCCACCGGCGCCGTCATCACCGACATCCCCGGGAGGTACTTGTTCTGCCGCGCCGCGATCTCGAGGATCTCGAGCATCACCGACTTCAGCGGCTCCTTGTCCCGCGCCACTCTGATCACCAGGTCCACCGAGTCGCCGGGATAGAACACATTCCCCGGCTGGCTGGACCGCACGAACATCCACTTTGTGTCGGGCGCTGCGCAGCCCAGCGTCTTCAGGTTCTCCGGCAACAACAGGTCCGGCGCTGCCTGGGCCGCGGGCGCCGCCGACATCGCCAGGCAACACGCCAGGACAGACGACGCTCTCATCTCTCTCTCCACGCACAAGGTCGGGAGGTGGCTGCATTCCGGTGGCCTCTATCATACATTCACCGGGTGTCGTGTCAACGCGATCCAGCGGGGGTGCGGGCCGGACTTGCAGGTGGCTGCGGGCGCTCCGAAGGAGCGAAAGGGGATCGCGCACGGCGAGGCTGTAGGCGGGATGTCCACATCCCGCGAAGCCCGCGATGCCTCGCGGGACGGGGACGTCGCGCCTACAGGGGAGGCACTGTCTCGGGGGCGATTCGGTTCCCAGGCGTTGCCCTGGCCTTTACGCAACGCGCCGTTCAGGCGGAAGAGAGGAGCGATCCACCTGCATTTCCGGCCCCCACCCCGGCGGGGGGCGTTGCGTGTGTGTGGGCCGGCTGGTATACTTCGGGGGAGGAGATGGCTGTGGAAGTGAGGCTCGCCAGAACGGCCGGCTTCTGCCTGGGGGTGAAGCTGGCGATGGATAAGGTGCTCGCGCTGTCGGAGCAGGCGGGGGAGGCTGTGTACACGTACGGGCCGCTGATCCACAATCGGCAGGCAATCGAGATGCTGGAGGCGCGCGGGGTGCGCGATGTGGAGGGCCCGGGGGCGGCGGCGGCGGGGGGGGGCTGGGTGGTGATCCGCGCGCACGGGGTGCCGGACGCGGTGCGCGAGTCGCTGCGGGCCCGGGGGCTGAAGACGGTGGATGCGACGTGCCCGCACGTGCTGGCGTCGCAGCGCCACATCGAGCGGTACGCGGCCCGTGGGTATACGATCGTGATCGCGGGCGACAGGGAGCATGCGGAGGTGGAGGGGCTGAGGAGCCATGCGGGGCCGCGCTGTGTGGTGGTGAGTACGGCGGCCGAGGCGGAGGCGGCCGAGGTGGCGGCGCCGGCGTGCCTGGTGGCGCAGACGACGTTCAGCGCGGAGGCCTATGACGAGATGGCGGGGATCCTGCGGCGGCGGGTGCCGGGGCTGGAGGTGCTTCAGACGATCTGCCAGGCGACGCGCGAGCGGCAGCGCGAGGTGATCGAGCTGGCGGCGGAGGTGGACGCGATGGTGGTGGTGGGGGGGCGTCACAGTGCGAACACCTGCCGGCTGGCCGAGATCTCGCGTTTGTGCGGGAAGCCGACGTTCCACGTGGAGACGGCGGAGGAGCTGGATGGGGAGGCGCTGGCGCAGTTCGGGGTGGTGGGCCTGACCGCCGGGGCGTCGACGCCCAGTTGGATCACGTGCTCGGTGCTTCAGGCGCTGGAGGATCTCTCGGGGCGCGAGCCGCGCGCGCGGTGGCTGTGGTGGCGCGCGCTGGCGGCGCTCACGCGCAGCAACGTGTACTCGGCGCTGGCGACGGTGGCGCTGGCGTATGCCGGGTGCCAGTTGCTGGGGATCCAGGAGCCGTCGCCGCTGTTCCTGCTGGCGCCGTTCTGCTACGTGTTCGCGATCACGACGCTGAACCGGCTGTCGCTGGGGGAGCGCGGGGTGGCGCACCCGCCGCCGCGGGTGGCGTTTTACCACCTTCACCGGCGGCCGTTGCTGGTGACGAGCGCGCTGTTGTCCCTGGGGTCAGTGGCGTCGCTGGCCCTGGCGCGCGCCTGGACTCCGCTGGTGCTGCTGGTGATCGCGTATGCGTCGGGGGTGGCGTACAGCGTGCGGCTGGTGCCGCGCGGCCTGCGGGGGCGCCTGGGGGTGGCGCGGCTGAAGGACCTGCCGGCGTCGAAGGACCTGTTCATCTCGGTGGGGTGGATGGTGGTGTGCGTGATCGTGCCGTGGGCGGGGGAAGGGGGGCGGGCGTCGGCGGCGCTGCTGGTGGCGTGCGGGTTCGCGTTTGTGCTGACGTTCGTGAAGGCCGGCCTGGTGGATCTGGGGGATATGCAGGAGGACCGCCTGCTGGGGCGCGAGACGCTGCCGATCCTGCTGGGGGCGGACCGGACTCGGGCGCTGCTGGCCGGGCTGTCGGCGGCGCTGGGCGTGGTGCTGGGGGTGGCGCCGGCGCTGGGCTGGGCGCCGCGTCTGGCCTGGGGGCTGGTGGCCTGTCCGGCGTACCTGCTCGCGCACCTGCGCTGGGGCGTGCGGCGGTGGGGCGCGTGGGATGTGGTGTACACGCTGGTGGCGGACGGGGCGCTGCTGCTGGCGGGCGCGCTGGCGCTGGGGTGGCGCTACTTGCTGGAGGGGGGGCCGTAGAGCTCCAGTTCCCACAGGCGCGAGGTGTTGGTGGGGGCGGCCGTGACGAGGAGCCGGAGGCGCTTGGTCTTGACGGGCGCAAACGACCAGGCGCGGTACGGGTCGTCGTTGCCCTTGACGGCTGAGCCGGCGATGTCGCGCCAGGCTTGGCCGTCGTGCGCCTGGAGGACGAAGTCGGTGATCGGGTCCCCCACGGTGCCCGCCGAGAGCCAGCCGGAGATGAGGCGGGCGGAGGCGATGCAGTTCTCCTCGTTCCAGGAGAGTTCGACCCAGTTGGGGAGTTGGGCGGGGCTCACCCAGCGGCCGGCGTTGGTGGTGGTGTCGGCCTTGCCGTCGTTGATGCTGGACGGGGGGTAGGTGGCCGCGTCGCGGTCGGCGGAGGTGGCGATCTTGGCGGAGCGGGCGAGGTTGGGGCCTGGCGGGGTGAAGGGGGGCATGGGCCTGGGCGGGCGGCTGCTCGGGGGGTCCGGCAGCGGCTGGGTGCTCAGGGGGGTGGCGAGGAGCTTCTTGAGTTCGTCGAGGTGCTGTTGGTAGAGGCCGCGCGGGGTGGTGTGGAGGCGTTTGCACAGGGCGGCGGCGCGGCCGACCACCTCGCCCATCATGCCGCCGGTGCCCATCACGCGGGTGGTGCCGAGGGCCTCGTGGGTGACGCTGATGTCGCGGCCCGCCATCATGAGGTTCTCGATGTTCCGGGAGTACAGGGCGCGGTAGGGGAGGAGGAAGGGCGCCTTGAAGTGGGTGAATTTGGCGACGGAGATGAACTCGTCGCCCTCGAAGTACTGGCCGAGCTTGGGCTCGGGCAGGTGGAGGTCGATGGACCAGGTGCAGGGGACGCAGGCGTCGGGGAACTGGTGGTTGGCGAGCACGTGGTCCTTGGTGACGATGACGTCGCCGAGGAGGCGGCGGGACTCGCGTTTGCCGATGACGTAGGCGGCCCATTCGAGCTTGTGGTTGGGGTAGAGCTTGAGGTCGTTCTTGAGGCAGTCCCAGGCGCCGTACATGGCGCGGAAGTTGTTGTCGCGTGCGCGCTCGACCTCCTGGAGGGGGTGGCGGTCGAAGCCGCTCTCCCAGAACCAGTGGCCGAGCTGGTCGAGCTTGGAGGGGAAGGGCTTGCCCCGGAGGTCGTGGGCCCAGGGGCAGGGGGGGAAGGGCGAGGGCTGGCCGGTGTCGGCCACGCGCCACATGTTGCTGCCGCCCATGTGGCCCTTTTCCGTGACCTCGTGGTCTGCGCCGGCGAGGAAGCCGATGGTGCCGTCGCCGGTGCAGTCGGCGAACAGGGGAGCGGTGAAGCGGACCTCGCGGCTGGTGGCGACGTTGCGGGCGACGACGGCGGCGATGCGCGGGCCGGCCATTTCGACCTTGAAGGCGTGGTGGTTGAGGTGGAGGGCGAGGTTTTTCTCGGCCCGGGCCACGGCGAGCTTGGCCGCGTCGCCGTGGGCGTCCTGGGTGTCGGGGCTGCGGCGGGGGGGCTTGGGGTTCAGCTCGCGCACGATCTCGCCCAGCCGGGGGTAGGGGCCGAGGTTGGTGCGGCCCTGGATCCACACGCGGACCTCGGAGCTGGCGTTGCCGCCGAGGACAGGGCGGTCCTGGATCAGGGCGACCTGGAGGTCCAGGCGGGCCGCTGCCACGGCGGCGCAGGTGCCGGCCACGCCGCCGCCGATGACGACGAGGTCGTAGTGGCCGCCGTCGGCGGGCTTGTCGGGCAGGCCGAGGGCCGTGCGGCGGAAGTCGGCCATGGTGCTCAGGTCGTTGGGGGGCGTGAATCGGGGCTCGGGGGTGAAGAGGATGGCGTCGCAGCGGCCCTCGAACCCGGTGAGGTCGTGGAGGGCGACGGGCACTTGCTTCTTCGTGATGTTCACGGTGCCGCCCTCGTGCCAGGCCCACTGCGCGCCCTGGGTGCCGAAGGTGGTGGGCAGCGGGGCGCCGTCCACCACCACCTGGAAGCGCCCGGGGGCGCCGGGGGCGCCGAACTTCGCCACCCAGTCCACGGTGCGCACCAGCACGCGGTACTCTCCCGTGGCGGGGAAGGTTACGGTGGTGGTCGCGTCGGCGACGGGCACGCCGAGGCCGTGGGCGAGGAGGTAGGGGGAGCCCATTTCGGCGATGAACTGCTGGTCGAGGACCCAGCCGCCGTGGTGGGCGAAGCTCTCGGCCTCGACGAGGAGGGCCTGGCCGCCGAGGGCGGCGCCGGCCAGGAGCAGCGGGGCGGCGAGTGCGTGGATGGCCTTCATCGGTTCTCCTCCAAGGGGGTCAGTTCCGGGGTGGTGTGTGTTTCGGCTTGCGGCGGGTCCGGTAGGGCCGCCGCGACGCTTGCGGCTTGACCGCTTGCAGGGGCTTGCCTTGCAGCGCGTAGAGGCGGTCGCGGAGGGCGGCTGCGCGCTCGAAGTCGAGCGCCTCGGCGGCGGCGAGCATCTCGCGCTCGATCTCGGCGATCTGTTCGCGCCGGGCGTAGCGCTCCTCGCTCTCGCCCACGATCTCGCGCTCGACCCGATGGGCGGCGAGCGCGTCCTGGATGCCGGGGAGGATCTCCTTGGTCACGGTCCTGGGCGTGATGCCGTGGTCGCGGTTGTAGGCGAGCTGGATGGCGCGGCGGCGGTCGGTCTCGTCGATCGCCCGGCGCATGGAGTCGGTGACGCTGTCGGCGTAGAGGATGACCTCGGCGTTGACGTTGCGCGCGGCCCGGCCGATCATCTGGATGAGCGAGGTTTCGGAGCGGAGGAAGCCCTCCTTGTCGGCGTCGAGGATGGCCACGAGGGCCACCTCCGGGAGGTCGAGGCCCTCGCGGAGGAGGTTGACGCCGACGAGGACGTCGAAGTCGCCGCGCCGCAGGTCGCGGAGGATTTCGACCCGCTCGATGGTTTCGATCTCGGAGTGCAGGTAGCGGCAGCGGTAGCCTTCCTCGAGGATGTAGTCGCTGACGTCCTCGGCCAGGCGCTTGGTGAGGGTGGTCACGAGCACCCGCTCCTGGCGCTCGACGCGTCGGGCGATCTCGCGCAGGAGGTCCTCCACCTGGTGTGTGGCGGGCCGCACGGCGATGGCGGGGTCCACGAGGCCGGTGGGGCGGATGACCTGCTGGACCACTTCGCCGCCCGAGCGCGCGAGTTCGTAGGGCCCGGGCGTGGCGGAGACGAAGAGCACGCGGCCGACCAGGCTCTCCCACTCCTGGAAGGTGAGCGGCCGGTTGTCGAGCGCGGAGGGGAGGCGGAAGCCGTGCTCGACGAGCGTGAGCTTGCGCGAGCGGTCGCCGCCGTACATCCCCTGGAGCTGGGGGATGGTGACGTGCGACTCGTCGACGATGGTGAGGAACTCGCTGGGGAAGTAGTCGAGGAGCACCCAGGGGCGGCTGCCGGGCGCTCGGCCACTCAGGTGGCGCGAGTAGTTTTCGATGCCCGGGCAGAAGCCGGTCTCGGAGAGCATCTCGAGGTCGTAGCGCGTGCGGGCTTCGAGGCGTTGGGCCTCGATCAGCTTGCCTCGCTGGCGCAGTTCGGCGAGCCGCGCCTCGAGTTCCTCCTCGATGCCGGCCAGGGCGTCGGTGAGCTTGTGCGGCGGCAGCACGAAATGGCGGGCGGGGAAGATCGTGAGCTGGTCGTAGACGCGCAGGGTCCGGCCGCTCAGGGGGTCCACCTCGGCGAGGCGGTCGATCTCGTCGCCGAGGAACTCCACGCGGTAGGCGGTCTCCTGGTAGGCGGGGGAGATCTCCACGGCATCGCCGCGAGCGCGGAAGTGGCCGCGGGCGAGCTGGAGGTCGTTGCGATCGTACTGAACGTCCACCAGCCTCCGCAGCAACTCGTCGCGCTCGATGGCCTGCCCGACCTTGAGGGAGACGCTCATGCGCTCGTAGTCGGCGGGCGAGCCCAGGCCGTAGATGCACGAGACGCTGGCCACGATGATCACGTCGCGGCGCGAGAGCACGGCGCTGGTGGCCGAGAGGCGCAGGCGGTCGAGGTCGTCGTTGATGGAGGCGTCTTTCTCGATGTATGTGTCGGTGCTGGGGATGTAGGCTTCGGGCTGAAAGTAGTCGTAGTAGCTGACGAAGTATTCGACCGCGTTGCTGGGGAAGACCTCCCGGAATTCGCTGTAGAGCTGCGCGGCGAGGGTCTTGTTGTGCGAGATGACCAGGGTGGGGAGGCCCAGGTGCGCGATGAGGTGGGCCATGGTGAAGGTCTTGCCGGAGCCGGTCACGCCCAGGAGCGTCTGGTGCCGGGCCCCGGCGCGGAAGCGCATGAGGAGGGCCTGGATGGCCTGCGGCTGATCGCCGCGGGGCTCGAACTTCGCGCGCAGGTCGAAGGCGCTCATGGCGGCATCCTGTCCAGCGGGCAGGGCTCGTGTCAGCCGGCCGTGGCCTGGTTGGGGGCCTCGGCGGCAGCCTCGCGGGGCGGCTCCCAGACCCGCACGCGGTCGCGCCCGGCCTCTTTGGCCGCGCGCACGGCCTCACCGGCGCGGGCGAGGAGCGGGTCGATGCCGCTCATCTCCTCGTCGAACTCTGCCACGCCGATGCTCACGCTGGCGATGATGGCGGTGCCGTCGTCGGCCGGGTACCGGTTCTCGCGGAGGAGGCGCCGCAGGCGTTCGGCGGCGGTTCGCGCCTTGTCGGCCTCGGTGTTCGGCATCAGCACCGCGATCTCGTCGCCGCCGCATCGGTACAGGCTGTCGGCATCGCGGATGTTCTGCTGGACGAGCGAGGCGGCCGTATGCAGCAGGCGGTCGCAGGCGGCCGGGCCGAACGAGTCGTTGAGCATCCGGAAGTTGTCCACGTCAATCACCAGCAGCGACAGGGGTTCGCCGTAGCGGCGGCACAGGCGGATGGCTTCGGCCAGCCGGCTCACGAAATGGCGCGGCGAGTAGGCCCCCGTCACCGGGTCGAGCACGGCGGCCTCGTAGGCCGCGGGCGCCTGGAGGGCGCGGGACAGTGCGCGCGCCACGGCCGCCAGGCGCTGGCCCAGCCTCGGCGCGGCCTCGGCGCCCTCGGCCCCGGCAGCCAGGGGCGCCTCCACCCGCAGTGCCCCGAAGCACCGCTCGCCGTTCAGCAGGGGGAAGAGGTATCCCGCGGCCGCCTCGCCCCTTGTTTCCAGGGGCTTGCGGCACTCGGCGAGTTGCTCCAGGGGCGCCCGGTCGGCCTCGCCGGCCGGGGCGTCGCGCCTCACCACGGCGCCGTCGACGCACTCGGCTCTCGCGCGGAACGCCCCCGAATCGTCTCTGAGCCACAAGGTCACGGCCGAGGCATGCGCGAGGTCCGCCACGGCCTTCAGGCCCTGCTCCGCGATCTCCTCCGGGCTCGGCTCCCCGCTGGCGAGGTCCTCGAGCGCTCTCAGGGTGGCGGCAAGCTCCCTGTCCGCGGTGGCGCCCGCCGGCGCCGGGCGCTCCGCCGCAAGCTCGTCGTCGTCCTCGCCAGAGTCGTCCCTCGTGCCCCTTCCTCGCGGCAGGTTCCTGGCCCAGTCCAGCACGGCGAGGCACAGAAGAGCCGTCAGGACCGCGAGGAGAGGGCCGGCCAGGTCGATCGCCTGGGCCTCGGGGGTGAAGCCGATGGCCAACTGCCTGCCGCCGAGCACGAGGCTGATGCCCGCGAGCAGCGCGCCGGTGTAGAGCAGAATCGAGCTGGGCCTCAAGGCACAAGCTCCGTTGGCTGGAGTGCGGCGTCCACATCGGGCGTCACGAGGCCCCGGAGCCGCGCGACCGTGTCAGCGCTCAGCCCGGGCACCTTGAGCAGATCGGTCCCGCGCTGGAATGGCCCGTGCGCCTCGCGGTAGGCAATGATCCGCGCCGCCTTGGCCGGCCCCAGGCCCGGCAGCAGGTCCAGCTCCTGCGCGCCCGCGCGGTTCAGATCGACCCGGTACTCGATGCGCTCGCCCCCCTTCAGGCGCTCCACGGGTCTGGTGTGGGGCCATCGGGCCGCCGCGTAGGCCCAGGCGCATGCGGCGACGGCCAGAATGCTGAGGAGGTACAGCGCGACCTGGTCGCCCTCGAGGAGGCGCCAGGGGGCCTTCATGCGCTCGGGGTCGCCCATCGGCCCGCCCTCGGCAGCCGGCGCATGCATCGGGGAGCTCGCGCGAGACGCCTCAGATGCCTGCGAGTGGATTATAGCCGGCCCCATGCGCGCCGTCAAGGCGAAGCAGGCTCGCTGGGTGCGGGCCGGAATTGCAGGTGGCTGCGGGCGCTCCGAAGGAGCGAAAGGGGATGGCGCAGGGCGAGGTTGTGGGCGGGATGTCCACATCCCGCGAAGCCCGCGATGCCTCGCTCCTCCCTCCCGAAGGCTCCAATGCCTTCGGGAGGGTATCATGGCCCCACACATCCCGGCCGGACGGGGTGTCCACATCCCGCGAAGCCCGCGATGCCTCGCTCCTCCCTCCCGAAGGCTCCAATGCCTTCGGGAGGGTATCATGGCCCCACACATCCCGGCCGGGCGGGGTGTCCACATCCCGCGAAGCCCCAGATGTCTCGCGGGACGGGGACGTCCCGCCCACAGGGGAGGCACTGTCTCGGGGGCGATCTTGTTCCCAGGCGTTGCCCCAGACTTTACGCTACGCGCCGTTCGGGCGGAAGAGAGGAGCGATCCACCTGCATTTCCGGCCCGCAGCCCAGGCTCGCTCCTCACTCGCTGCCGCGGCGCGTGCGGGCGCGGAGGTCCAGGCGGATCGGCACTTCGGGGAATGGCAGGCGCTCGCGCAGCGCGTTGGCCAGATACCGGCGGTACACCGCGCTGACCAGCTCCGGGCGGTTCACGAACACCACGAGCGTGGGCGGGGCCACTCCCACTTGCGTCGCGTAGTAGAAGCGCGCCTGCGCGCCCCGTTGCCGGGCGGGGCCCTTGAGGCGCACGGCTTCGTGCAGGGCGCGGTTCACCTCGGCCGTCGTGGCGCGGTGATGGGCCTGCTTGAAGAGCTGCTGCGCGAGCTCGATGGTCGGCCAGACCCGCCGGCCCGAGCGAGCCGTGGTGAACGTGATCGGCGCGTAGCTCAACACCGGCAGCGTCTTCTCCAGATAGTCGGCGTACTGCTGGGTCGAGATCTTCCCCTTGGCCAGGTCCCACTTGTTCACCACGATCACGCAGGGCTTCAGGCGGTCGCCAATCTCGCGGGCCAGGCGCTTGTCGACCTCCACGATGTCCGAGGCCACGTCCAGCATCAGGAACACGACGTCGGCCCGGGCGATGGACTCTCGGGCGCGCACCAGGCCGTAGAACTCGACGGAGGCCCGCTGGCGGCGCTGCTTGTGGATTCCCGCCGTGTCGATCACCACGAAGGTCTTGCCGTCCTTCTCGAACTGCACGTCCACCGCGTCGCGCGTCGTGCCGGGGAGTTCGCTCACGATCACGCGCTCCTCGCCCGCAATGGCATTGACGAGGGAGGACTTGCCGACGTTCCGGCGGCCCACGATGGCGAGTTTCATCATCACGTCCGGCGCGCGGCCGAGCAACCCGGGCGGCAGAGCCGCCACCACGGCATCCAGGAGGCGGCCGAGTCCCCGGGAGTGTGTGGCCGAGACAGGGAGCACGGGGCCGAGCCCCAGCGCCGCGAACTCGGCGGCGGCCGGCTCCTCGGCCGGCCTGTCGGTCTTGTTGGCCACCAGGAGCACGGGCTTCTGAAGGCTGTGAAGGCGCGCGGCGATGGCGCGATCATCGGGCAGGAGCCCGGCGCGGGTGTCCACCACCATCGCCAGCAGGTCGGCCCGCTCGAGCGCCAGGTCAATCTGCCGCTGGACGTGTGCGGTCAGGCCATCAGCATCCTCCACCCCGATGCCGCCCGTATCTACCAGCTCGAAGCTGGCGCCCGCGTGGCGGACCACGGTGCTCAGCCGGTCACGGGTGATGCCCGGCGTGGCCTCGACAATGGCGATCCGCCGGCCGCACAGCGCATTGAAGAGGGTGGACTTGCCGACGTTGGGCCGCCCAACGATGGCCACACAGGGAAGGCTCATGGCGGGGGTGCCTCAGTTCTCGGGGGGCGCGGACGCCGGGAGGAGCCGCGCGGCGTCCCGGGGCTCCAGGTGCACCTCCGTGATCGGCGTCCCGTCCGCGCGCAACCGCAAGAGGAAGTAGGCCACGGTGGCCGACGTGAAGACATAGCCCGCGCAGAACGCCAGGAACACAAGGTCCAGGAGCACCCGGTCCATCATCAGAAAGAAGCCCACCACGGATTCGGACGCCTCCGCGCCCGTCACCAGCATTCCCATGGACAGCGGAGCGAGCGTCGCCCACTCGGCGCCGGTGCGGAGCAGGTAGACGAATGCGAGGCAGGCCCCGCCGTGGGCCAGCGCGGCCAGCGCGTAGAAGGCGCAGCGCCACGGATGTGTGAACAGATAGTGGAAGGACCGGCTCCAGGCGTCGAAGGCGCCCACATCGCTCGTGGCAACGGCTCCGGCCATCAGCGGCAGGCCGAAGATGAGCCAGATGCCGAGTATCGCCGCCACGAGCCCGCCCAGGAGGGCCATCGGCGACAGGAGGCCGACCACAAGCTCGCCCACGTAGGGGATGCGCCATCCCAGGGAGTCGATCGCCCCCAGGAGGCCGGCCAGCGCGCACAGGCCGACCAGCCCCGCCAACGCCGCCGCGGCCGTCGAGCGGCTGCGGTCGCGCACGATCGCCGCCGCAACGCCAACGGCCAGCAGGCCGGCCAGGGCCACCATCACCAGCAGGAGGTTCCACACCAGGAAGCCGGTGGCCATGAGCAGCAGCTTGATCGCCACGATGGCGAGGGCCAGGCCGAGCGGGGGCCCATAGAACGACTGGTGCTTGCGCCGCGCGTAGGCGCAGGCGCTGCGGAGATCGAGCCGGTCGCCGACCGCGTACTCCACGGCCGTGAGCCTCATGATGGCGGCGCCGTAGTAGGACCACACAAACAGCAGCCCGAAGCCGAGCAGCAGCCCGAGCGCGGCCAGCGTGGCGAGAGCCTGGCACGACCACGCCATGACCAGGTGGCCGAACGGAAGGGCGCGGCGCGCCGCCAGCACGGCCCCGATCTCGTGGCGCGCCTTCGTCGCGAGCCCGCAGGCGAAGGCCCGTGTGGCCCGGGCGGCGGCCCCGAGGCGGCCGCTCAGGAGGGCGCCGAGGATGTCGGAGTCGGCCACGGGGAGGCCGGCCTCCCCGGCAAGCTGGGCATCCAGGCCCTCGAGCGGCAGGGCGGGCGGGGGCGCGCCGATCGGGATGTCCATCGCATTCTGGAGGCACCCGAACAGAGCCAAGAGGAGGCCCGCAAGCGCCACGGAGAAGACAACGCCCTTGAAGGCGAGCCACAGCTTGCGGGGGTCGAGCAGCAGGCGGAAGGCCAGGAACAGGTCTGTCCAGTCGCTCTTCGGTTTCCTCATGGCGTGCCCTCGGCTACAGAGGCCTCGTCGGGCGGGTCCCGGGGGTCGATCTGCCAGTCTTCCCCGTCAATGGGCGCCTCGAGGCGGTACTGGCCCCCGAGCCAGCGGCCCAGGTCTAACAGCTTACACCGTTTGGAGCAGAAAGGGAAATGGGGCAGGCTCTGGGCCGCCGGCTTGCGGCAGATGGGGCAGGTGGCAGCGGCTGCGCCTGCGGGCGGGGGCGGGCTATTTTCCTCCCTTGTCGGCATGCTTCTCTGCCCCCGGCTTGGTGGAGGTGTCCTGGGCGGGCGCCGTGTCCTTGGACGCGCTGGCGGACGGGCCGGTCTCGGCTTTGGCCTTGGCCTGGTATTCCGAGCTTCGGTAGTCCGTGATGTAGAAGCCCGATCCTTTGAACAGGAGGCCCCCGCCCGCGCTGATCAGGCGCCGGGCTTTGGCTCGCCTGCACTTCGGGCAACGCCGGATCGGCTCTTCGGTGATGCTCTGGAAGCGCTCGAAGCTGGCGCCACACGCCTGGCATTCATACTCGTAGGTCGGCATAGGATGTCACCTCTCTTCGTCCCCGTCATCCTCCGCCCCCGGCGGGTGGGGGGCGCCCGTCTGGCTAGTGGGTGCCCTGTGCGGCCGAGGTCGCACTCTTGGCCACGACGACCCGCGCGGGCCGCAACAGGCGGTCGCCCATCATGTATCCCTTGCGCACGACCTCTACGATGGTCTGGTCGGCCACGCCCTGCCTCTCCGCCTGGGCGATCGCCTCGTGGTAGGCGGGGTCGTAGGGCTTGGCGAGGGATTCGAAGGGGGCCACGCCCTCTTCGCGGAGCGCGCCGAGGAGCTTGCTGTGGATCAGCTCGACGCCCCGCAGAAGCACGCCGCTCTCTTTCGCCGCGCCGGGGGTGTTGAGCGCCAGCTCCAGGTCGTCCACCACGGGGAGAATGCGGAGGGCGAAGCTGCGTCGCGCCTCGTCGGCCGCACGGCCCCGCTCGCGCTCCTGGCGTTTCTGGTAGTTGATGAAGTCGGCCTTGGTGCGCTGGAGCTTGTCGAGGAAGTCGTCGCGCTCGGCGGCCCGGGAGCGCAGCTCGTTGATCTCCTCGGCCAGCACCTCCACGGTCGCCAGGTCGCTCGCCTGCGTGTCGCTGGCGACGGGCTCCTGGTCCTCGGTCGGCACCTCTTCCTCGGCGTGCTCCGAGCTCTCGGTGTCGGGCTCGGGCTTCTCGGGGATGTCGGGTTCTTGTGCCATCGGCTACGCTCTCATTCCTCGGTGAAGAAGTCCTTGAGCTTCCCGAAGAAGCTCTTTCGTCCGGGTGTCACGTTCCTGTCTTCGAGCTCGGCCAGTTGCCGGAGGAGCTCGGCCTGGCGTTCGGTGACTTTCTTGGGCACTTCGATCTGCACGATCACGTGCTCGTCGCCGCGCCCCCGGCCATTGAGCCGCGGCACCCCGAGGCGGGGCAGGGTGAGCACCTCGCCGCTCTGGGTGCCCGGCGGCACCCGCAGCTTGGCCAGCCGCCCCTCGATGGTCGGCACGTCCACCTCGGCGCCCAGGGCCGCCTGGCTGTAGGTGATCGGCACCCGGCAGATCAGGTCGTCGCCCTGGCGCTTGAAGAACTCGTCGGGCTGCACGTGCACATAGCAGTACAGGTCGCCCCGCTCCAGGGAGTCGTTGCCCAGCTCGCCCTGGCCGGGCACGCGCAGCCGCACCCCATCCTCGATGCCCTGGGGGATGCGGACCTCGATGGCCACCCGGCGCGGGGTTCGGCCGGCGCCGGAGCAGTCGCCGCATGGCTTGTCAATCACCTGCCCGCCGCCCCGGCACGAGGGGCAGAGGGTGCGCACGGCGAAGAAGCCGGCGCGCTGCTCCACCTGGCCTCGGCCGCGGCAGGTGGGGCAGGTGCGGGGGCCTGAGCCCGGTTGCGCCCCGCTGCCGCCGCAGGCGGCGCACGGCTCGCGCCGCGTGATCTCGATGGTGCGGGTGACGCCGAAGCACGCGTCGCGAAGGCTCAGGTGCAGCTCGTGCTCGACGTCGTATCCTCGCCGCCGCCTGCCGCCGCCCCCGCCGAGGCCGAACAGGCCGAGTTCCTCGAAGATGCCGGCGAACAGGTTGGACCCGAAGACGTCCTCGACGCTGCTGAAGTGCTGGAACCCCGTGCCCTTGAGGCCGTCGGGGCCGTACTGATCGTAGCGCCGCCGCTTCTCCGGGTCGCTGAGCACCTCGTAGGCTTCGGCGATCTCCTTGAACCGCTCCTCGGCCTCCTTCCGATTGTCGGGGTTGCGGTCCGGGTGGTTCTTCAGGGCCAGCTTCTTGAAGCTGCGCCGGATCTCGTCTGCCGAGGCCCCCTGGCTGACCCCCAGCACCTCGTAGTAGTCGCGCTTGGCCATGCGTCAAGGACTCGATCAGGGCGGAATCGTCGGCGCCGTGCACCGGCCTGGGAAATGCTCGCCTGGAGGGAGAGGACGGCACTTGCCCGCGCCGCGCGGCCGGGCCGGGCAAGCACCCGTCGCGGGGTCATCCCTCCTTCTCCGTGCGGACGGCGCGTTTTCGTCGAACGCGCCAGGCGTTCTCCCAGGCCTGGAGTTTGGCCTTGCGCTCGGCGTCGTCGGCTCCACCCTTGATGAAGATCGCGCTGCCGCCCAGCCGGCCGAGGGTGGCGGCCGCGGCACGCCAGAGGCGCTCGTCGGTCGAGTCCCGGGCCAGCGCGAGCAGGGGCTCGATCACCCCCTCGGTATCGAGCTCGGTGAGGCGCAGCGCGTCGCAGCCGGCGATCACGATCTCGGGGTCCTTCGCCGACAGCCACTCGACGAGCAGGGGCGCGATTTGCTTCTCGAGGATCTCGCCCCGCCAGCCGGCCAGGGCGCGGGCAACAGCCACGCGCAGGGCCCCATCGCCGTCGGGCTTCAGTGCCCTCTCTTTGAGATAGTCGAGCACCTTGGGGTCCTGGGTGTTGGCCAGGGCGACGGCCGACCACAGCCGCACCGAGGCGTCGGAGTCGGCGGCCTCGTACCATTTCTGGAGCAGGGCGGTGACTTCGGCTGCACGGTTCGGGGGCACGACGCTCTTGCCGGCGCTGGTCTGGGCCAGGAGGTAGGCCACGTCGAACCGCACGCGGTTGCCCGCGGCTTCGTTGCCGAGCTTGATGATCCGATCGAGCACCACGTTCTTGCCGGGTTCCTCCCGCGCAATGGCCGAGCCGATCAGCCTTCGGGCGGTCGCGCGCTGGGAGTCGGGGCGCGTCTGGTCCTGGAGCACGCCGATCTGCGCTTCCAGCGCCTCGTCGGTGGTACCGCCCCTGAGCGCGGCGGGCGCGAGCACCAGGCCCAGCAGAACAGCCAGTCTCAGCAGCCTACGCGGCGGTTGCATGTCGGCTCCTCTCTCGCCAGGGGCGCCCGCGCGTGCTCAGTGGACGCTTCCCTCGACGGGTGCCTTCTCCTTCTTGTCGTCGAAGTCGGTCACCAGGGTTTCCGTGGTCAGCATGACCGCGGCGATGCTCGCGGCGTTCTGGAGGGCGCAGCGAGCGACCTTGGCGGGGTCAATGATCCCCGCATCAAACATGTCGACGTATTCCTGCGAGTTGCCGTCGAACCCAGTGTTCGGCTTCTGCTCCTTGAGTTCGGCCACGACCACGGCCCCATCGGCGCCGCTGTTCGACGCGATGAGCCGTAGCGGCATTTCGATGGCCCGCGCCACGATGTCGGCTCCGAGCTTCTCGTCTCCTCGCAGCTTGGCCTTGGCTTTCTCCACGGCCGCCTGGGCGCGCAGCAGGGCTACGCCGCCGCCCGGCACGATGCCCTCCTCGATGGCGGCCCGGGTCGCGTGCAGGGCGTCCTCGATGCGGGCCTTGCGCTCCTTGACCTCCGCTTCGGTGGCGCCGCCGGCCTTGACGATCGCCACGCCGCCCGAAAGCTTGGCCAGACGCTCCTCGAGCTTCTCGCGGTCGTAGTCCGAGGTGGTCGTCTCGATCTGGTAGCGGATCTGGGCGATGCGCTTCTTCACCTCGGCCGTGGAGCCGCCGCCGCCGATGATCGTGGCCCGGTCCTTGGTCACGGTGACCTTTTGCGCCTTGCCCAGGTCGCTGAGTTGGACGTTTTCGAGCTTGACGCCCAGGTCCTCCGAGATGAGCTTGGCGCCGGTGAGGATGGCCATGTCTTCGAGGAGGGCCTTCCTGCGGTTGCCGAAGCCGGGGGCCTTGACGGCGACGCAGGGGAGCAGGCCGCGCAGCCGGTTGATGACCAGGGCCGCCAGCGCCTCGCCCTCGACGTCCTCGGCGACCACAAACAGGGGCCTGCCGGACTGCGCCACGGCCTCCAGCAGGGGCAGCATGTCGCGCAGGTTCGAGAGCTTCTTCTCGTGGAGGAGCACGAGGCAGTCCTCGAGCACGGCCTCCATCGTCTGGGGGCTCGTGACGAAGTAGGGGCTCAGGTAGCCGCGGTCGAACTGGAGGCCTTCGAGGAACTCGAGGCCCGTCTCCATCGTCTTCCCCTCTTCCACCGTCACGACGCCGTCCTTGCCCACGCGCTCGACGGCATCGGCGATGAGGCCGCCGATGAAGCGGTCGTTGTTGGCGGAGATGGCCGCCACCTGGGCGACCTCGTCCTTGCTCTTCACGGGCCGTGCGAGGCGGCTGATCTCCTCGATGGCGGCCTCGGTGGCCCGCTCGATGCCGCGGCGGATGGCCAGGGCGTCGCCGCCGGCCATGACCGCCTTGAGGCCTTCGCCGTAGATGGCCTCCGCCAGCACGGTGGCCGTGGTGGTGCCGTCGCCCGCCACATCGCTGGTCTTCGAGGCCACCTCGCGGACCATCTTGGCGCCCATGTTCTCGAAGGGGTCATCGAGCTCGACCTCTTTGGCCACCGTCACGCCATCCTTGGTGACCGTGGGGCCGCCGTAGGTCTTCTGGAGAAGCACGTTGCGCCCGGTGGGGCCGAGGGTGACGGCCACCGCGCGCGTGAGCTTCCGAATCCCGTCGAGCACCTTCATGCGGGCGTCTGCGTCGTATAGAATCTGCTTTGGCATCCTGTCGACTCCCGTACTCAATACCTTTTCTTGCTGGCTGATGCGAGACCGCAGGGCGTTCCACCGACGGCTCAGTCGCCGTGCGGGTGGGCGTGCCCGTGTTCGTCAGTCTCCTTCTCCACCTCCATGACGACGAGGCAGTCGCTCATGAGCAGCAGGCTGGCGGCGCTGGCCGCGTTCTTGAGGGCGGCCTTGGTGACCTTGGCCGGGTCAATGATGCCTGCCTCGATGAGGTCGCAGTGCTTCTCGGCGACCACGTCGAAGCCGACCGTGTCCTTCTCGCCGAGCATCTTGCGCAGGATGACGGCGCCTTCGAAGCCGGCATTCCTGGCGATCTGCTTGAGGGGCGCCGTGAGGGCGTCGCGGAGCACCTGGACGCCGATCCGTTCTTCGGCCGGCACCTCGAGGCCGTCGAGAGCCTTCGCGGCGCGCACGAGGGCCACGCCGCCGCCCGGAAGGATCCCCTCCTCGATGGCGGCGCGGGTGGCGCTGTGGGCGCTCTCGAACCGGGCCTTTTTCTCCTTCATCTCGCTCTCGGTGGCTGCCGCAACGCGGATCTCCGCCACGCCGCCGGCGAGCTTCGCCAGCCGTTCCTGGAGCTTCTCGCGGTCGTAGTCGGACGTGGTCGCCTCGAGTTCCTTGCGAATCTGCTTGCAGCGCCCGCTGAGGCCGGCGGGGTCGCCGGCTCCTTCGACGATCGTGGTGTTGTCCTGATCCAGGATGACCTTCTTGGCTCGCCCCAGGTCGTGGAGGCCCACGGTGTCGAGCTTCAGGCCGAACTCCTTGAAGATCGCCTTGCCGCCGGTCAGGATGGCGATGTCTTCCAGCATGGCCTTGCGCCGGTCGCCGTAGGCGGGGGCCTTCACCGCGGCGCACGGGAGAATGCCGCGCAGCTTGTTCACGACCAGGGTCGCGAGGGCCTCGCCCTCGACCTCCTCGGCGATGACCAGGAGCGGCCGCTTGGTTTCCGCGACTTTCTCGAGCAGCGGCACCAGCTCGCGCGCGTTGCTGATCTTCTCTTCGTGGATCAGGATGTAGGCGTCCTCCAGCTCGCACGTCATCGCCTCGGGGTCGGTGACGAAGTGCGGGGAGAGGAAGCCGCGGTCGAACTGCATGCCCTGGACGACATCCACCACCGTCTCGAGGCCCTTCCCTTCCTCAATGGTGATGACGCCGTCCTTGCCCACCTTGCGGATCGCCTCGGCAATGGTCTTGCCGATCTCGGCGTCCTGGTTGGCCGCCAGGGTCGCCATGCCGGCGATCTCGGAGTCCTGGATGGGCCGGCTCATCTTCGCCAGCTTGTCGAGCACGGCCTCGACGCCCTTGCTCAGCCCGCGCACCACGTGGATGGCCGAGTGGCCGGCGATGACCATCTTGAGGCCCGCCAGGAAGATGGCCTCGGCGAGGACGGTGGAGGTGGTGGTGCCGTCGCCGGCATCGTCGTGGGTTTTCGTGGCCGCCTCGCGCAGGAGGCGCGCGGCGAGGTTCTCGAAGCGGTCCGCCAGATCGATCTCTTCTGCCACGGTGGCGCCGTCGCGCGTCACTTTCGGGCTGCCCCAGCCCTTGTCCAGCAGCGCGTTTCGCCCCCGCGGCCCCAGCGTGCTCTTGACGGCGCGGGCCAGTTTCTCGACCCCCGCTCGCAGCGACGCTCGCGCATCATCCTCGAACGCAAGCAACTTGGCCATTCGCCTCGTCCTCCTTGCCGCCCAGACCCGGGCGCGTTGGCATTATAGCGGAAGGCCCCGGCCGGTTCAACCCCGGCCTTCACAATCCGAGACGGACCTTCTGGTGGCTACGCTACAAATTCTGTACCAAAGCCCTTCCGCATTGCGATCATTGCGTAAGTGTCCAGAGATAGTGTTCTTGTGCAGGTCGCGCCCCGGGGGGTGGCTCGGGCCGCTGCCAAACTGGCAGCCGCGCCAGCCCCACCGAGCGGGCGGGTTGTCATTGTGGCAGTGCGGCCAGGCGCCCCCGAACACCTGCGTCAGGCGTTCCCCGCGACCGCGGCCGCCGCCGCCCCCCGCTGGTCCACGAACGTGCTCATGGGGCACTGGGTCACGGCGGCGTCGGGGTCGCTCCACCTGGCGAAGTCAATCTTGGGCAGGCCCTCGCCCCAGCTCACCGCCCCCGACTCCGTCACCTTCACGCAGAGTCTGCACTTGATGCAGCCGCGCGCACACATGGCCTTCATGGCCGGCCCCTTGGCCGCGGGGTTCGAGCAGCCCAGGAAGACGCGGTGCTGGCTGGGCAGGATGCTGATGATCCCGACCGGGCAGGCCTTCACGCACACGCCGCAGGCAGTGCACTTGGCCTCGGAGATGATGGGCAGGCCCGCCCCGCTCATCTGGATCGCGCCGAACGGGCAGGCGCGCGAGCAGTTCCCAAGCCCGATGCAGCCGAACTTGCAGGCTTTCGGCCCGCCCTGGAGCATGGCCGCCGCCGCGCAGTCGCGCACGCCGGCGTAGTCGAACTGCTGGGCCGCCACCCCCCAGGCACCCTGGCAGTGGACCACGGCGCGCCGCCTCTCGGCCTCGGCCACAGCGACGCCCAGGATGGCGCCGATGAGCTTGGCGCACTTGGGGCCGCCGGGCGTGCACGCGTTGGGCGGGGCCTCGCCCTTCACCACGGCCGCCGCATAGCCGGCGCACCCGGCGTAGCCGCACGAGCCGCAGTTCGCGCCGGGCAGCGCCGCGAGCACTTCCTCCACGCGCGGGTCCATCTCCACGTGGAACCGCTTGGCGGCCACCGCCAGCCCCGCCCCGAAGCCAACCCCCAGAACGGCCAGAAGGGACACGGACAGGATCACAAGCGCTGACATGCGTTCTCCACGGATTCCCAGGGGGGCCGAAACCGCCAGCCGGGCGCCTCATCTGCCCATGGCCAGACGCTCCGCACAAAGAGCATCGAGGTGGCTGGCCCGAATCTTCTCCATCGTTTTCCGAACGTCGTACTGCACGCGGCGGTAGAACACCTGGCTGTCCTCCACCTGCACGTAGCACGCGCGCAGGTCCCCGTCACGCGGCTGGCCCACGGACCCAACGTTCACCACCGCTTTCCCTCGCGCCAGGTCGAACCGGCCCCCTATCTCGGCGGGAGAGAAGAACGACATGTCGTCCGTGAACACCCCCGGAAGGTGGGTGTGTCCCACAAAACAGGTTCGCTCGAACTTCGCGAAGATCTCCTCCATCTTCCCCGGGTCCACCTCCACGTCCTCGGGGAAGATGTACTCCGTCACAGGGTCGCGGGGCGAGCCGTGCACCAGCAGCTTGCCATTGCGCTGGTCAGACTCCGGCAGGCTCTTCAGGAAGGCCCACCTGCGCTTGCGCGACGGCCACGGCCAGCGCGCGGGCGACAGGCGGTCCCGCGTGAGGTCAATCGCCTGGCGCGCCATCTGGTTGAACCCGAAGGCGGTGTTGAGCACAGCCCAGTCGTGGTTCCCGCACAGGCACAGGGAACAGGTGCGCTGAACCAGGTCAATGCAGGCTTCAGCATCGATCCCGTAGCCCACCACGTCGCCGAGGCACACCACCTCGCTCGCGCCCTGCGAGTCCGCGTCGGCCAGCACGGCCTCGAGGGCCTCGCGGTTCGCGTGGATGTCGGAGATGATCGCGACCCTGTCTGCCATGCTGTTCTGCCAGTAGCCGGGGGCGCATCCCCAATCCCCAGTTAGTGTATAGGCCCGCCCAGCGCAAGTCAAGCGCGGCGGCCGCCCTGGCAACGGTCGTGGCGCGTTCGGCCGGCGGCGGGACCATCCCCGCAGATGCGGCGGATGATCTCCCGGCTGCCAGCCGGAAAAGCGTAGGCCGAGAGATCCGCAGGCCTCACCCAGCGGACCGCCTCGCATGCGAGCGGGCGCGCGCGACCCCGAGGAGCCCGGCACTCGAAGGCGTGCAGTGTGACACGGAAGTGGCTGTAGGCGTGCTTACAGGTGACGAGGGGAGCAAGCCGGCCAGTATCGAGACCCACTTCCTCTTTGACCTCGCGACGCACGGTCTCTTCGAGGGCCTCGCCACCCTCGCGCTTGCCGCCAGGGAACTCCCACAGTCCGCCGAGCAAGCCGGTGGGCGGCCGCCGCGCGATCAGGAGCCTGCCTCGCCGCCACACGAGGCCCACCCCCACGTCGAAATGCGGCACAGGCCCCCGCCTGGCCTTCGTGGGCAACTCCTCCTGTTCCCCGTGCAGGAAGGCTCCGCAAAGCCTCGCGGCCGGGCACAGCGGGCATCGGGGGCGGGCAGGCGTGCACACGAGCGCGCCCAGCTCCATCACCGCCTGGTTGAACTCGCCCGCCCGGCCGTTGGGGATCAGTTCCTGCGCCACTCGCCAGAGGCGCCGCTGAGTGGCGGGCGCGCGAACGTTGCCTCGAAGGCGAAGCCATCGGGCCAGGACGCGGGTGACGTTGCCATCGAGCACGGGGGCGGAGATGTTGAAGGCGATGCTGAGAACGGCGCCGGCCGTGTAACGCCCGACGCCGGGAAGCGCCCGCAATTCCTCGGCGCTCCTGGGCACACGCCCGCCGTGCTCGGAGACCACGCGGCGAGCCGCGGCGTGCAGGTTGCGCGCACGGGCGTAATAGCCGAGGCCAGCCCAGCGCTCGAGCACGTCGTCCAGTGGCGCGGCCGCCAGCGCCGTCAGCGTGGGGAAGCGGCTCAGGAACCGCCGGTAGTAGGGTATCACGGTGTCCACCCGCGTCTGCTGGAGCATCACTTCGGCCAGCCAGATGCGATAGGGGTCGCGGGTGCGACGCCAGGGCAGGTCGCGCCGCTCGCGCGAGTACCACGCGAGCAATCGGCTCGGCAGCTCCCGAACCAGGGCTGTATCAGGGCCCGGCATGTGAGTTTCCCGACGCTGAGCTCGGCTACGGGCCAACCCCGTGGGCCGCCGCGATTATACCACACAGGCCGCGCACCAGGGCGCAGCGGCACGAAGCGCTTGGAACCCCGACGCCTCTGCGCTACAATACGCAGGTATCGTTCCCCTGCCACTCGGAAAGGTCATGCATGGCCGACGAAACGCCCAAGTGCGGGAACTGCGGCGCCGAGCTCCAAGGGCGCGACGTGTACGAGGGCACTTGCCGCGCGTGCCGCGAGGAGGCGATCCTCGGCGCGCCGCCCCCGCGCCTCAAGGAGAAGCTTCGCGGGGCCCCCCCCACGCTGCCTAAGGCCAGGGACAAGGCCGTGCCACCCGACGCCATCGCGATCGAGACGGGCGTGGACATCGAGGCCGACACCAAGGAGATCCCCTCGGAGGGCCAAGCAGCCGCCGTCGCCAAGCCGCCGCACGGGCCTCAGCCCACACCGACGCCGCGTGCGCCCGCTCCCTCGGCCGCCCCGAAAGCCAGGGCGGCGACTGGCGACGCCGATCTGCCGTTCCTGGAACTGCGCAGGCCCGCCGGCGCGGCCCCGGCCCGTGACGAGATGGAGCCCGCCCCCAGCGAGGAGGACCCGGTGGCAGACAATGCCGTCCTCCCGTTCACCACCGCCTCGGAGCCCGCGCCAAGCCAGCCCTTGGGCCCTCCCCCTGCGGCGCAGGCACCGGCCCCTGCCGCCTCGGGGCCCGCGGTCAGGCATTCCACCCGGCGCTTCGCGCCCCAGCAGGTTGAGGACGACCTGCGCCCAGCCGAGCGCCTGCCCCCGAGAGCCGAGGCGCCCAAGTTCGCCCCTCTCGCCCCTGCGCTGCCCGCCGCTGCGAGCCGCGAGCCGGCGCGCGAGGCCGCCGATTTCGGCCTCGTGGAGGACGACCCGCGGGATCGGCAGCCGCCGGCGCGCATCGAGGCGGAGCCTCCCGCCAGGCCCGCCCGGGCGCCTGCCGCTGCCGCGGCGCCCGCCGTTGCCGCGGCGCCTGCCGCCCCGGCGCCGCGCCTCGAGACCGACCTGGCGAGCGGCCGCCTGAAGTCGCTCCTCGACGACCTGGAGGGTCAGGTGGCGCAGCTCTCGAAGGTGCTCTCCATTGCCCACACGGCCTCGCCGAGGCCCGTCTGGTTCGGGTTCCGCGCCGGCATCGGATTCGTGCTGGGCCTGGGCGTGCTCGCGGGAGTGGCGGCGGGGCTTCTGGCGCTGGTCGGGGCGACCGTCTACCCCCCTGCCCTCGCTCTCCTGCGCCGGATCCTCGGTTCCTAGCGCTTGCGCATCATGCCGCGCACCAGGGGCATGGCTGAGCGCAGGTAGTCCACGCCCGACCACAGCGTCACCACGGCCACCAGGACCATGAGCCAGTGGGCCTTCTGCTGGGTGGCCTCCAGGGCGAGCGGGTCGTCGGGCGGCGTCGCCACGATCAGCACGAGAATGGCCAGGATCACGATGCCCTGCGCGATGGCCTTCATCTTGCCACTGAACCGCGCGGCCAGCACCACGCCGGCCCGCGCCGCGGCCACACGAATGTAGGCCACAAGGGCGTCGCGGTAGAAGATCACTGCCAGCACCCACAGATGAGTGTACCCGCCCCACAGGAAGCACAGGAACACCGAGAAACGCGCGATGCTGTCGGCCATGGGGTCCGCCAGCTTGCCGAACTCCGTCGTCTCCTTCTTCGTCCGGGCAAAATACCCGTCCAGCAAATCGGTAACTTCGAACAGGCAGGCGATGACGAGCGCGGCCACGTGGCCGGCCGTGCCGCCGAGAATGAACACGGCGACGAACACCGGGCTCAGGCCGAGCCGCAACAGGGTGAGTTGGTTGGCAATGCCCACGGGGTTCCCTGGCCAGAACAGAGGCCGGCGCGCAGTTCACTCGCCAGATTATAGGCGACCGGGCCTTCGGGCGCAAGCGGGGGCGCCGCCGCCAAAATCTGCTGGCGCCGCTTCGCGCTCATGCTATAATAGGCCGCTGACTGTGCTGCGATCTCATTCTCAGGAGGCATTCCCGCGATGGCCGAAGCTGAGATGTACCCCGAGTGGACTGCCGAGGAGTGGACGCGTGCGTGGACGATCCACGTGGGGAAGGCCTACCGCTGCCAAAAGTGCTCGACCATCATCATGGTCACCAAGGGCGGCGTCGGCACCCTTGAGCCCATCTGCTGCGGGCAGCCGATGGTCCGCGTGGAACAGCCCGACACTCTCGCCGACGAGTAGGAAGCCCCATGGCCCTTCCCCATCGCAACGTGCCCGGCCAGGTCTACCGCTGCCCCGTGTGCGGCGCCGAGATCAGCGTGATCTACCGCGGCGCAGGGCCGCTCACCCCACGGTGCTGCAATGTGCCCATGCAGCCGCTAGCCATCGGCCATACGATCTACGTGTGCCCGGTATGCGGCTCACAGCTCATGGTGATCCGCGACGGCGCCGGCCCCCTCACCCCCCGCTGCTGCAACACGCCCATGCGCCGCATCCAACGAGCCGCCTAGGGAGAACGCCGACATGCCCGAAGCCCTCGACGCCGACGTCGTCATCATCGGCGGCGGCTGCGCCGGCCTCACCGCCGCCATCTACGCCGCCCGGTCGGCCCTCAAGACCATTCTGCTCGACAAGCTCGACCCTGGCGGCCAGCTCGCCACCACCCACGAGGTCGAGAACTATCCCGGGTTCGTTGACCCCGTCCAGGGGCCGGACCTGATGGACCGCTTCCTCAAGCAGGCCCAGCGGTTCGGCACCGACGTGCGTTCGGCCCAGGTGACCGGCCTCTCGGCCAGCGACCCCGTGGTGCGCATCGTGCACACCGACGGCGGCGACCTGCGCTGCAAGGCCGTGCTCGTGTGCACGGGGGCCGACCCCAAGCGCCTGGACGTGCCGGGCGAGGACCGCCTGCGCGGCCGAGGCGTGTCGTACTGCGCCACGTGCGACGCGCCGTTCTTCAGGAACAAGGACGTCGTGGTCGTGGGCGGCGGCAACACGGCCGTGGACGAGGGAAACTACGTCACCAAGTTCGCGAAACAGGTCTCGCTCGTCCATCGCCGCGACAAGCTGCGCGCCGACCCGATCATCCAGGACCGCGCCTTCAAGAACCCCAAGATGAAGTTCGTGTGGGACACCGTGGTCACCGAGATTCTCGGCGAGGACGTGGTCGAGAAGGTCAAGGTCAAGAACGTGAAGACCGGCGAGGAATCTGAGATGGCGGCCCAGGGCTGCTTCGTCCTCATCGGCACCACGCCCAACACCGGCTTCCTCGAGGGCATATGCGACTTGGATGAGCAGGGCTTCGTGAAGGTGAACGCGCGCAAGGAGACGAACGTGCCCGGCATCTTCGCCGCCGGCGACTGCGAGGACGCCATGTGGCGGCAGGCCGTCACCGCGGCCGGCTTCGGCTGCTCGGCCGCCATCGCCGCCAAGCAGTACATCGAGAGCCTGGAGTGACGATGAGCGACATCGAGATTCACTTCACCCGCAAGCCGGGCACCGAGGACGTGCCGCTGCCCCGATACATGAGCGAGCATGCGAGCGGAATGGACGTGTGTGCGGCCGTGGACGCGCCGGTGGCCATCGCACCGGGCGAGGTGAAGCTGATCCCCACGGGCCTCACCCTGGCGATTCCCCCGGGCTACGAGGTCCAGGTGCGCCCGCGCTCGGGCCTCGCGCTCAAGCACGGCCTCACCGTGGTCAACGCGCCCGGCACCATTGACAGCGATTACCGCGGCGAGGTGTGCGTGATCCTGGGCAACGTGGGCCGCGAGCCGTTCACCGTCGAGCGGGGCATGCGGATCGCCCAGCTCGTGGCCCAGCGGGTCGTGCGCGCCGCGCTCGTGCCGCAGGAGAGTCTCACCAACACCGCCCGCGCAGCCGGCGGGTTCGGGCACACGGGCGTCAAGTAGCCGCCGGGTCAGCCTGGCACGATCGGCTCACCCCCGGGCGCTCCGGGCCGCCGCGGCGGGTCCCTCCGCACGAAGCCCACGACCAGCAGGCCCGCCAGGCCGATCCCGACCGCCATCAGCACGAAGGGCGCGCGAAGGCCGTACATCGCGGCCACTTCGCCGCCACACAGCGAGCCGAGCATCCAGCCGAGCGAGTTGGCCGACGTCGTGAGCCCGTAGGCCCGCCCCATGTTGTGGTCCTCCGTGATGTGGCGGATGATGGCGTTCGCGGCGGGCAGAATGCCCGCGGCGCCCAACCCGAAGAGCAGCCGCAACGCCCCGAGCTGCCACACCCCCCCTACAAAGACGTAGCCCAGCGACACGAGGCTCCCAAATACGCACGAGGCCACCAGCAGGCGCTTGTGCCCCCACCGGTCGCTCAGGTTCCCCAGCAGAAAGGCGCCCACGGCGGCCGAGAACCCGCCCACGGCATTCAAGGCGCCCACGACCGTGTTCGTGAGCCGCCCCTGGCCGTGTATCTGCTCGACGAACAGCGCAAACGTCGGGGCCGAGATCGAGTTCGCATACCGCAGGCTCAGGAGCACCAGCACCGCCGCGATAAACCCCTGGGCCGCCAGCACCGCCCGAAAGCCATCCCGCTCGGGCCTCGACGCCGCGGATGCCGCCACGAACTGCTCCCGCACGCCGAACTGCACCAGCAACCCGCCCGCCAACAACAGCAGCGACGAGAGCGCGAACATCACCCGATAGCCCAGCGCATCGGCCAGAGGCCCCCCAATCAGCGGCCCCGCCGAGAAGCCAACGAACACGGCCGACTGCATGACGCCCAAGGCATACCCGGCCCGCTCGCGCGGGGCCTCGCTCGCCACCAGCGCCACCAGCGCCGCAATCGTCCCCGTCAACGCGCCCTGGAGCAGCCGAAAGGCCAGAACCTGATAGACATTCTGAGCCACCGACATCAACAGGAGGACGAGCACACCGCCGTACATGGAGCGCAGGACCATCGGTCGCCGCCCCACGCGGTCCGCCACCATGCCCCACAGCGGCCCGAAGAGAGCCATCGTGAAGCCGGCCGCGCCGTTCACGATCCCCGACCAGCGCGCCACCGCCGCCTCATTCGTGATGCCGAGCTGCCGGATGTAGAATGGCATGAAGGGCATGGCCAGCGAGAAGCCCAAGATCGAGCACACCTGGGCGGCGAAGGCGGCGTGGAAAGTCCTCTTCCACGAGCTCATCGGTGAGTCCGATTGCGGATTGCGGAATGGAGATTGCGGATTTCAGCCAATCGGCAATCGGGAGTCGGCAATCGCGCTCTCTCAGGCCTTCCCGGGAATCGGCACCACGTCGTCCTTCGGGGCCACGACCCTGCCCGACTCGAAGTCCTCGGACGCCGTCGCGTACGCCTTGTCGTAGAGGTCCGACTTGGCCTCGGGGTCCATGTACTCCTTCCACTCGATGCGGCGGCCGGTGTAGGCGGCGTCGCGGCCCATGATGGCCGAGAGCGTGCTCTCCGTCACATCCTTCACGTGGTTGATCGGCTTGCCGTCGAGCAGGCTCTTGAGCAGCACGCAGTGCTCCTGGATATACATGCTGCCCTGCATCGGCACGTCGGGGGCCTTCACCTTCGTGCCGTCCCAGAGCGTCACGCCGGCGCCGATACGCGCCCAGCCCTTCTCGCCCACGAGGTGCACGCCGTTGCCCCAGCTCCAGCAGCCGTTGATCTGGCGGCAGATGTTGTGGACGTGGATCTGGTTGGGGTACTCATAGTCCACGCTGAAGCTGTCGTACTGGTCGCCGGTCAGGCGGCGATGGCGGCCGCCAATGGCCACCACCGCGATCGGGGTGGCCCCCACGCACCAGTTCTGCATGTCGATCGTGTGAACGTCCTGCTCCACGATGTGATCGCCCGACATTCCCGCGAAGTTGGCCCAGTTGCGCACCATGTACTCGGCATCCGTCATGCCCTCGCCGCGCGGGCGGGACCAGAGCCGCGCCGTGCAGTAGTAGGTGGTGCCGCCCATCACGCGGCCGATCGTGCCTTCGGCGATGAGCTGGTGCATGGCACCGTAGCCCTTGTCATGGCGCAGACACGTGCCGGCCAGCACCCCGAGGTTCTTCTTGGCCGCCTCTTCGCCGGCCGCGAGCATGCGGCGGCAGCCGGGCGCATCCACCGCCACGGGCTTCTCGACGAACACGTGCTTGCCCGCCTTCACCGCCGCCTCGAAGTGCGCGGGACGGAAGTTGGGCGACGTGCACATGAGCACGATCTCCACGTCCGTGTCCAGCAGCTTCTTATAGGCGTCGAAGCCCGAGAAGCAGCGATTCTCTGGCACTTCCTGGCCTCGGGCCTTCACGCCCTCGCGTGCCGCGGCCACACGGTCCGGCATCGCGTCGGCCAGGGCCACGATCTGGATGTCCACGTTCAGCGCCTTGCCCGCGTTCGAGATGTCGCCGATGGCGCCGCGCCCGCGCCCGCCGCAGCCGATGAGGCCGACCTTGAACGCCTTCGCCGCCTGCCCGCGCGCCGAGGCGCCCAGGACCGTCAGCCCGCCCACGGCTGCGCCCACTACGCCTGCCGACTTCATGAAGCCCCGCCTCGACACCGTGGCCCACCTGCTCATCGGCACTCTCCTTCGCGGATCACAGTCCCCGGATGCAACTCCGTAAGCTCGCAACACGTTACTCCCCTCCGCGGGAGTTGTCAAGCGGCGTGTCCGCCAACCCCTTGACTCCCTCGCGCCGCCTCCTATACTGTGGAACGGCGTGATTGGGGAATCTCGGGACATCGCGACGGGGTGGATCATGCCCCAGCGTGCACCAGAGGCCCCTGACAGCGCGCCGCGGCGCTCGGCCTGCGCGCTCGTGGGGCTCTACCTAGGGGCGGTCTTGGCCGCGGCGGCTCTGCTTCCCTGCCCTCCCGGCGCAAGGCATGGGCCTCGGCTGGCGCTCTGCCTGCTGGCCGTGGAGGTTGTAGGTCTCGCGCTGTCCGCTCCGCTCCTGGCCGCGCGGGGCCGAGTTTCGCCCGTGAGGCTGGTCGCGCTGCCGCTCTGCGCGATGGCGACGTTCGGCTTCGTCCTCGTCGCCGCTGCGGCCCGAGGCGGCGTCGGGCCACTCCCGCTCGTGTGGGCTCATCTCTTCCTCCTCGCGTTCGCATGGCTGATTGCCTCGCTCACGATGGCCCTGGAGGCCGCGGGCCTCCGGGCGGCCCAGGCACAGTGGCTGGGCACGATCGCCGCGCTTTTCATGCTGGGCCAGGTCTTCATCGTCAACTCGCTCATCGAGGCCGCCGGCGAGGCCGCACGCATGCTGGCGATTGACGCGGTGCTCTGGACGAACCCCTGGCTCATCGCCGGCGGCTCGATCCTCCAGGCTGATCCGCTCCGCAGCGAAAACCTCTACGAATGGTCAGTGATCATCTACTATGGGTTCCAGTACCCCCTTACGTCGGTCGGCGCGATCTGGCTCCGCTCGCTTCTGCTTACGGCAGTCTATGCGGGTTCCGGCTGCGCAGCACTCGCACTGGCCAGAACGCTCCGCAGGAGACCACGAGGCGTCCAGCCGGTGGACACTCCTTGTCCACTCCACCCGACATGAGAGGTTTCTGGGCGAGCGTCAGACCTCATAAAGTCCTCAAGGTCAATCCCTTACACACCCATCTTGCCGCGGGAGCATCTGGCACAGAGATTGCTGCGTAAGGTGTGAAAGGTGTTGATTATCTGGCATCGTAGGAGAACATGCCCGATGCGTACCTTGACCGGAGCGCTGGCGCTTCCCATCGCCCTCGCACTCGCAGGCTGTTCGTCGGAGGACAGGCAGGCGAAAACACCTCCACCGCCTGCGCCGACCACGCCCTCAAAGGCCGCCGCAGCGACAACGTTCGACGTCGCCGCCCTCCTCGAGAAGGCTGACGACACAGCGAAGGCGGGCTCTCAGTGGCTCCTCAAGCAGCAGAAGGAGGACGGCACCTTCGGAGGGCCGGCCGAGGTCGGCAAGGCCGCTCTGGCCCTGTCAGGCATCCTCGCATCTCCAAATGCCAAAGCACTTTGCGACGACCAGGCCGTGAAGAAGACCATCGCTTACATCGCTTCCATGCAACAGCCGGACGGCTCGATCAACACCCCAGGCGAACAGGGCCTCGCGAACTACCAGACCAGCGCAGCGATCTCCGCGCTCGTAACCTACGACCGCCTCGCCGGCACCGACGCCCACAGGGCCATCGTTGAGAAAGCAAAGGGATTCCTGCTCAGCATCCAGAACAAGGAAGGCGTGGATGCCGGGAGTTGGGGCTATAACAGCGATAAGCGCGGAGACCTCTCGAACACGCAGTTCACCCTCGAAGCCTTGAAGCAGGCTGGACTTAGCGAGGACTCCGAAGCCTTCAAGAACTGCCTCGCGTTCCTCCAGCGCTGTCAGAACCGTTCGGAATCCAACGACCAGCCCTGGGCGGGCAACGACGGCGGCGGCATCTACTACCCCGGGTCCTCCAAGGCTGGCGTGATCAAACTGGCCGATGGCAAGGTCATCTATAAGTCATACGGCTCAATGACTTACGCTCTCTTGCGCGGCTACCTCCTCGTGTGCCTCAAGCCCGACGACCCGCGGGTCCAGGCCGCCCAGAAGTGGATCACAGAGAACTATACGCTCGACAGCAACCCGGGAATGGAGGGCGACCAGAAGCTCCAGGGCCTCTTCTACTATTACCTCTCGATGGCCAAGGCGCTCTCGCTTCTCCACTCGCAGGAACTCACCTTGCCAGATGGCACTAAGCGCCTATGGGCGAAGGACTTGGCAGAGAAGATCATCTCCCTGCAAGAACCCGACGGCTCCTGGATCAACACCGCCATGCGCTGGATGGAAAATGACCGCGTCCTCGCCACGGCCTACATGCTCTCGGCTCTTTCCGAGTGTCGCACCATCCTCTGTAAGCCGTAGTGAGCCCGGCGGTGCCGGGCAGGAATCCGGCCATCCGTCCGACTGGCGCCCTGGCCGACTACAGCCCCCCCGAGCGCTGCTGGTTGGTGTCTGGCTTGATGAGACACAAAACTCGCCTTGCATTACGAGCATTGTCCTGCTGAAATGGGGGCATGCGCCATCCCGCCGCGCTCGCCCCAGTCATCGTGTTCGCTCTAGCAAGCCTGGCCTCCGCCGAAGCCACCCTGCCGCTGGTCCTCGATGCGTCGCATCGGGCGCAATTCGACGAACGAGGCGTCTGGCACCTGGAACGCGATGGCGGCATCCTCCTCTCGCAGTGCAGCCTGCGCCTGTGGACGCAGGGGGGCTACCAGACCCAGTCCAATGCGCGTCTCGCCTCGCCGCCCGCCGAAGGCCCCGCGGGACGCTCGTTCCACGGCCTGCTCCGCGCGGGGCAACACCGCGTCGAGTACTGGCAGTCGGTCACGCCCATCCCGAACGGCCTTCTAGTGAACTACGCCATCGCGGCGCCCGACCTGCCCGATGCCGAGGAGGTGGCGGCCTGCTTCGACCTGCCTCTGGCCACGTTCGCCGGAGCCTGCTGCACGCTGGGCGCGGGCCCTCCCGTCGCGCTGCCGGCCGAGAAGGCGGCACAGCCGCGCCTCATCGAGCAGGACGCGACAGCTCTGAGCGTCCAGCGCAACGGCTTGACGGTCTCGTTCCTGCGTCGTCCCGCCGGCAAAGTCATCGTGCAGGACGCGCGGCATTGGGACAATCCGTGGTTCGAGGTGCAGCTCTACGCTCGCCGGGCCATCGGGGACCCGCCGGGCTGGCGGTCGCTGAGCCTCGTGCTCTCCTTCGGCAAGCCGCCTGAAGGCCCCGTCGTCGCGGCCGTGCTGCCTGGCAGGGAGCGCGTGGCCTGCGGCGAGATGCACGAGGCCGAACTGCTGCTTTGGGCGCCGTATGAGAACCCCTTCGACCCTGCGCAGGTGGCTGTGTGGGCCGACGTGATGTCGCCCGCGGGGCAGTTGCCGCAGATCGCGGGCTTCTACAGCCGCGAGTATGCAAGGTCGCAGGACCAAGGCGCCGAGCGCCTCACGCCGGCAGGCCCTGGGCGCTGGAGGGCAAGGATTACCCCCACCGTGCCCGGAGCGCACACGTGCGTGGTGAAGGTGGCGGCCGGCGGCAGGACGGCGGCGGCGAAGCCGTTCACTTTTGCGGCGACGCCGGGCGACGGGCAACGGTTCCTCTTCGCCCCGAGGGCCAACGGACGCTACCTCGAGCGCGCCCCCGGCGAGCCGGTGTTCCTGATCGGCCACAACTGGTGTTGGCCGCCGGCGAAGGAGGGCACGTATGCATCCGACGCGGCCCTGGCCCGCATGGCGGCGGCCGGCATCAACGCCACCCGCCTCTGGCTGTGCACGTGGGGCGTGCACGTGGAGGGCGACCGCCCCGACGACTATCGCCTCGACGACGCGTGGCGGCTCGATCAGATCCTCCAGACGGCGCGCGAGCGTGGCATACACGTGCAGCTCTGCCTCGACAACTTCCGCGACCTGGGCTCGGGGGACGGCGCCGCCCGCAACCCCTACCTCGCGCGGAATGGCGGACCGTGCCAGTTCCCTGCCCAGTTCTTCACCCACCCGAAGGCCCAGGAGCAGTATCAGCGCCGGCTCCGCTATCTGGCCGCGCGCTACGCGCCGTTCACCAGCCTCCTGTCGTGGGAGCTGTTCAGCGAGATCACCCTGGCAACCGATCCGCCCCACGACCCGGCCGTGCTTGCCTGGGTCCAGGCGTCTGCCGCGCATCTCAAGAAGCTGGACCCGTACGGCCATCCGGTCACGAGCAGCCTGGGCCTTCGTGCGACCTGGGACGCCTTGTGGCGCCTGCCGGAGATTGACCTAGTGCAGGCGCACACTTACATCCCCCGCCCTGTGGGCCAGGCGCGTGCCGAGGCGCTGGACGCCGCGGCACTCGTGCTCGCCCAGAGGGATGCGCTCGAGCCTTTCGACAAGCCCACGCTCATCACGGAGTTCGGCTTCCTGGGCACCCGCGACTTCAATCCCCTCAACGAGGCGGACAAGACGGGTGTGCACCTTCACGCGGCGCTGTGGGCCTCGGCCCTGGGCGGCTGCGCCGGCACCGCCATGCACTGGTGGTGGGAGAGCTACCTGGCCGACCACGACCTCTACTACCACTACGCCGCCCTGGCAAGCTTCCTGCGCGGCGTGGCACTGCCGGACGCGCAGTGGAGCCCCGTGCGCAGCCACGAGAACTCACCTTTGCTCGTCGTGGGCTTCAGGAGCCGCGACGCCGGGCTGCTCTGGATCCGCCGCCGCGAGAACACCTGGTACCGTCGAGCCCTGGAGGGGCGGGACCCTGTGGCCATCGGCCGGGCCACCGTCGAGCTGGTGGAAATGTCCGACGGGCGCTACCGCGTGGAATGGTGGGACACCTACAACGGCGAGCCGCTCGGACACGCCGTCGCCGCAGCCGACCGGGGCACGCTCACTCTCCGGCCGCCCGAGCGCCTGCCCGAGGTGGCCTGCAAGGTCGGTCGCCTCCACGACTAGCGAGCGATTGCCGGAGCGGACATGAAGGCACCGGGCGCTAACTCGAGGTTGCACACCCGGTGCGGGGTTCTTGCCGGGACGGCTCGCCCGGAGGGCTGCGTCACCACTGCTCGCGTTCGTAGATGCCCATGGTCACCAGGTCGCAGCTCCGTGGCAGCGACAGGCCGTGCGCCGGGCGATCTGGGGTCGCGTCATTGCGGCGCCGGCACTTCTTGCAGATGCGATGGCAGCGGTCGGTCCACATCCTCTTGCCACAGCCCAGACAGGTCAGCCACTTCTTCACCGAGTCTTGTGTCAGCATCACGCTCATTCGTCCAGCCCCCACTTTCCTGCTGTGGTGAATGACGCTCACAATGGCCACCTTTGCCGTTAGCAATTTCCATGCCACCTTGCGGCGTTACGGCTCCAGCATCCGTTCGCAACTCTGTAACTCTTATCGCGACAATATCTTCCAATCGAATGGCCTTGCCAGGCGGCTCGCGCAGCGCGCCGAGGCACAAGGCGGGTTATGTTCCAGATGGTACACAACTGCCCCCATACTCCTGCCGAATGGTCGGGAGGCCCGAGAGGGCGCATTTGCGCTTGCAGCCGAAGCATCCGCCGGTATAATCTAAGGGACAGCGACGAGTTAGATGCCTTGCATCCCGCGGGGTCCATGCCTCGCGCCTTCCGCCGCCCCCGCGTAGCTTGGCTCCAGGGAGTTAGATGGCCGGCAAGGTCTGGGCAATCGCAAGCAATGCGTTCCGGGAGACCGTGCGCCAACCGGTCTTCTGTGTGCTTCTAGGGATCGCGCTGGCCACGATCGCGCTCAGCCCCAGCTTCGCCATGTTCACGATCTTCGACGACGTGAAGCTCGTGAAGGACATGGGGCTCTCCACCATCCTCCTGGCCGGGCTGCTGCTGGCCGTGCTGTCGGCCTCCAATGTCGTCACCGAAGAGGTCCGCGGGAGGACGGCTCTCATGGTGGTGGCGCGTCCGGTGGGCCGCGGGGCCTTCGTGCTGGGCAAGTTCCTGGGCATCCTGGGCGCGCAGGCGGCGGCCGCGTATCTGCTGAGCCTGGTGCTCGTGCTCACGGTGCGGATCGGGGTGCCGGAGGCTGCATACACAAAGCTCGACACGCCGCTGATCTGGGGCGAGATCGCTGCGGTCCTTCTCACGCTCGGGGCCGCGACGGCGGCGAACTACTTCTTCGACCATCCCTTTCCCTCGGCCGTGATCTTCGCCGCGCTGGGCATCTTCAGCCTGCTGTTCTTTGGTTCGGCGTTTTTCGACAGGGAGCTGAAGCTGGTGCCGTACCTCGAAGCAATGGATCTCGAGACCCTTAAGGCGTGCATGGCGCTCTTTCCCATGCTCGCCGTGCTCACAGCGGCCGCGGTGGCCTGCGCCACGCGCCTGACGCTGGTCGTCAGCATGTTCGTCTGCATGGTGTTCTTCGCCGTGGGCACGCTGTCGGAGTACCTCTTCGAGCAGTTGACAGCAGCCAGCCGCCTCGTGGCGGCTCTGCCGGCCATCCTGCTCCCCAGCTTCCAGGTCTTCTGGATGGGCGATGCGCTGACGGCCGGGAGCGCCATCCCCTGGGATTACATCGGCATGGCCATGGCCTATGGCGCGCTCTATTGCGCGGCCCTGGTGTTTCTGGGAATGTCGCTCTTCGAGGCCAGAGAGATCCAGTGACAGGGACGACATGAATGGTTGAGCAGACCGAGAGACAACTGCCCTTGCGGCGCGCCGAGACGGCGGCGCTCGTGACCTTGGTCGTGCACGCCGCGGCCGGCGCTCTCGCGCTGGCGCTGGGCCGCCTGAGCGGCTCATTCGCCGCGGAGGTCGAGGCCTGGCACCTCCTGGTCGGCGTGCTGGTGTGGCTCGGCGTGTTCACCCACCAGCGCCTGCGGCGCGCCGCCGCCGAGGAGGCCCTGGCCGCCGCCTCGCTGGCTCAGGGCCGCCCGGACGAAGCCCGCCCCTCGCTCTTCGAAGCGGAGGGGGCAGACCTCCTCACCGCTCGGAACCGCCTGGCGCAGTTCGAGAAGTACTTCCTGCCCGCCTTCTCGCTCGTCGTCATCCTGGTGCTCGGAGCAGTCTCGTACGGCGCGCTTCGCCACCTCGCGGCCGCCGAGGGCGCGGCCGCACCCACCGAGCCTCTGCGCAACTTCTGGGCGTTCGCCGGCATCGCTTTCATCACCTTCCTGCTCGCGCGCTACGCGGCGGGCCTCGCCACCCAGGTGCCCTGGCGCCCCCTGCGCGCCGGGGCCAACTTCACCATGTCGTCGGCCCTGGGCAGCTTCCTGGTCGCCGTGGCCTTCGTGTTCTGCTTCTTCGAACTGCCGGTCGTCGAGCGGGGCGTGGCTTGGGCCATCCCGATCGCGCTGGCCGCGCTCGCGCTCGAGGTGCTGATCCTTCTCGTCATGGGCTTCTACCGCCCCCGCGAGGCCCGGGAGGATGTGCGGCCCGCCCACGATAGCCGACTCCTGGGCATGCTCACGACCTCCAGGGGCATCTTCCGCACTACCGCCGAGACCCTCGACTACCAGTTCGGCTTCAAAGTCTCGGAGACCTGGTTCTACCGATTCATGGAGCGGGCGATCGGTCCCCTCATCCTTTTCCAGGCCCTCACGCTCGAGCTCCTGACCTGCTTCGTCATCGTGGACACGGGCGAGCAGGCGATCGTCGAGCGCTTCGGGGTCCCGCGGGCCCACCGGGTTGCCCTGGGTCCCGGCCTGCACGTCAAGTGGCCGTGGCCCATCGAGATCGCCTATCGCTACCCGACGGCCCGCGTCGAGACACTGACCATCGGCGAGCAGCTTCAGGAGGACGTGCCGGGCTTCGAGTGGACGAAGACGCACGCGAAGCAGCCGTTCAACCTGCTGGTAGCCACACACCCCGAGACCGCGCCCAAGGGCGGGCCGACCTCCCCCGCGCTCGAGGCCCCGCCGGGGCCGGCCGAGCCGCGCGTCCGCGGCGCGCGCCCGGTGCCCGCCGTCAACCTGATCACGGGCACCGTCTACGTGTTCTACTATGTGGAGGACTACTACGACTTCCTTTACAACCACGACCAGCCCAAGCGCACGCTGGAGGCCCTCTGCTACCGAGAGCTGGCCGCCTACTCGGCCGGTGCCGATTTCCTGGATTTCCTGGGCTACAAGCGCGGCGAGGCGGTGCGTCACCTCAAGGCCGCCATCCAGGCGGCGGCAGCCGAACGCAAGCTCGGAGTGAAGATTGTGGACGTGGCGCTCCAGGGCCTTCACCCCCCGATCGAAGTCGCGGGCGCCTTCGAGGAGGTCGTGGGCGCGCTCGAGGAGCGCGAGGCCAAGATCTGGAACGCCCGGGGCCACGCGAGCAGCGTAGTGCCGCGCGCGGCCCGCGACGCCGCGCGGCTGCTGGCCGACGCGCGCATCTATGCGGCAGACCGCCAGTACGTCGCGCCTGCCGCCGAGAAAGAGTTCCTGATGCAGCTCGAGGCGTCCCAGGTGGCACCCAGCGTGTTCCGACACAGAAAGCTGCTCAGCGCCCTCGAGGCCACGCTCGTCGAGGCCCGCAAGATCGTCAAGCCCGCATGGGTCAGCGTCAAAGAGGTCATCAACCTGAACCTCGAAGAGAAGACCGTGCCCGGAGCCGGCATGTCGCTGGACGTGGGCGCAACTGAAGGGGCAAGGCCGTGAAGACACGGGGCAAGATCACGATCCTGGTGGCCCTGCTGCTGGTGGCCACGCTGCTCATCTTCCTCATCTCGTTCCAGGTGCGCGTCAACGAGACGGCCATCGTCTACACCTTCCGCAGGGCCACGCGCACCCTCACCGAGCCGGGCCTCTACTGGAAGCTCCCCTACCCCATCCAGACCGTCACCACCTACGACAAGCGCACGAGCATCTACGAAGGCAAGTTCCAGGAGTACCTCACCAAGGACCAGCACAACCTGATCGTCAACATCGCCGTCGGCTGGGCCATCGCCGACCCGCGCCTGTTCGAGGACAAGGTGGGCACCCGCGCCAAGGCCGAGGAGAAGCTCGGCGCGCTCGTGGGGGGCGCCGCCAACTCGATCATCAACAGCCACGACCTGGCCGACTTTGTCTCTACTGACCCCGATCACCAGTACGGCGCCGTGGAGGCCGCCATTCACCGCGCCGTGCGGGACGAGGCCCTGGCCCAGTACGGCCTGAGCGTGCCTTTCCTCTGGATCACCCAGCTCGGCCTTCCGGAGGACGTCACACGGCAGGTCTTCGAACGGAACAAGGAAGAGCGCGGCAGCAAGGCCAAGGCCCTGCGCGCCGAGGGCGACAGCAAGGCCGAGACCATTCGCGCCGATGCCGACCGGCAGGCCAAGGAGATCCTCAGCAAAGCCGAAGCCGAGGCGCGCATCATCCGCGGTGAGGGCGACAAGATCGCGGCGAAGCACTATGAGGTATTCAAGCAGGACCCCGAGCTGGCCAATTTCCTCAGCAGCCTCGAGGCCATCCGCAACCTCCGCAAGCGGACCACGTACATCCTCACCACCGACACGCCGCCGTACAACCTCCTGAGCCCCGACGCCAAGATTCCTGGCGCCACGCCGCCCACGCGGGGCCCCTCCGCGTCGCCCAAGGGCACTGAGAAATAGGAGCCCGCCGTGGCGCATCACGACCCCGACCGCCCCCACGACCATCAGACGGCGACCGAGCGCGCGGCCCTGAGCGGCGACGTGGCCAGCCAGGCCCTCAACGAGGCCCTGCGTGTCAGCTTCCGGCTTCTCACGCTCGCCATGCTCCTCGTCGCCCTGCTGTTCCTCGGCTCCGGCATCTTCACCGTCAAGCAGCACGAACGGGCCTTCATCCTGCGCTTCGGCAAGCCGGTGCTCCACCGCGACGCGGCCACGGGCATCGAGACGCCGGTGCTCGGCCCCGGCCTCCACTTCGCCTGGCCGTTCCTCGTGGATGAGGTCGTGCGCTTCCCCGTCCAGCGCGAGCTGGACATCACGGTCGCCAGCTTCTGGTATCTCGAAGCGCCGCAGCCCGGCAAGCCCGTCCCCGAGAGCATCGCCCCCGGCCAGGGCGGCTACAACCTCACAGGCGACGTGAACATCCTCCACTCCCGCTGGATCGTCACCTACACGGTGTCGGACCCCGTGAAGTTCTGCGCTAACCTCGCCGACCCCGCCGAGCTGGCGTCGAACAGCCCCGGCAGCCGAGTGCGCAGCCTCCTCACCCATCTCACCGAGAGCGCGGTCATCCACACCATGGCCCGCTACCAGGTGGACGACGCCTACCGCGGCCGCCGCTCGCAGCTCCAGGCCGACGTGCGGAAGGCCCTGATGGCCCAGCTCAAGCCGCCCCACCCCGACTACGGCATCGAGATCAACAACGTCATCCTCGAGGTCGTCACCCCGCCCGTCCAGACCAAGAAGGCGTTCGACGACGTCACCATGGCGGGCGAGGAGAGCCGCAAGGCCGTCGAGGCGGCCAAAGGCTACTTCGACAAGACCATCACCGAGGCCGTGGGCAACGCCGACCGCCGCAGGAGCGAGGCCCTGGCCTACAAGACCCAGGTCGTGGCCGAAGCCGAGGCCGATGCCGGCTACATGGGCGACCTGCTGAAGCAGTACCCCGATGACCGCGCCATGCTCAGCCACTTCCTGTCCCAGCGCCTCATCGAAGTCACCCGCGAGGTGCTGGAGAGAGCCGAAGAGGTCTACGTCATCAACACCAACGGCGAAGTGCGCCTCTGGCTCAGCCGCGAGCCCGAGGCGGTCCGCCAGATCATCAAGTGGCGTTCCGAAGAAGCGAAGGACCAGGGCGAGAAACCACACTGATGGCCACACACGCGCACGCTCACGACCACGAGCACGGCGACTCGGTTTTCGACCACCGCCACGACTACTTTGACATTGGCCACCCCGACTCCGAGGGGGCCGAGCAGCGCCAGTCGAAGGTCGCCTTCCGCCTCTTCGGCACCCTGCTCGGCGGCGCCCTGGTCGCCAACGCCTACCTGTGCGACTGGCTCCTGCCCGAGTCCCAGGGCGTCGGCGACCTCAGCGCGGTGATCGGCGCCCTCCTGCTCGCCGCCCCCCTGCTGTGGCACGCGGTGCACGATCTCACGCGCGGCGAGCTGCGCATGGACGAGCTGGCCGCCCTCGGCATCCTGGCCGCCATCAGCCTGGGCCAGTACCGCACGGCCGGGGTCGTGGCGTTCCTGCTCCTGATGTCCATGCTGATTCAGCAGCGCAGCGCGCTCGGCGCGCGCGCAGCCATCGAGCACCTGCTGCGCCTCACCCCCGCCACGGCTCAACTCCTCGACGAGTCCGGCAACGAACGCACGGTGGAGGCCAGCGCGCTGCGCGCGGGCCAGCGCATCCGCGTGCGACCCGGCGACAATATCGCCGCCGACGGCGTCATCCGTTCGGGCCTCACCACCATCAACGAGGCCACCATCACGGGCGAGGCCCTGCCCGCCGACAAGCAGCCCGGCGACCAGGTCTTCGCCGGCACCTGCAACCTCACGGGCGTGATCGAGGTCGAAGTCACGCGCACTGGGGCCGACACCACGCTCGGCCACGTGCGCAAGCTCATCGCCGACGCCGAGCGCACCCGCATCCCGCTCATGCGCATCATTGACCAGCACAGCCAGTGGTACACGCCCACGATGCTCATGATCGTCGCCCTCATCTACTTCTTCACACGCGACCCCAACCGTGCCATCTCGGCCCTGGTGCTCGTATGCCCGTGCGCGTTCATCCTCGCCACGCCCACCGCCATGGTCGCCGGCCTCTCAGCCGCCGCGCGCCTCGGCATCCTCATCAAGAACGTCCAGGACCTCGAAACAGCCGGCCGCGTGAACGCGGTGGTCTTCGACAAGACGGGTACCCTGACCACGGGCGACCTCGCGGTCACGCGCCTCCAGCCCGCGCCGGGCGTCGAGCCGGAGGATCTCCTGCTCTTCGCGGCCAGCGTCGAGCACAACTCCAATCACCCCGTCGCCAGGGCCGTAGTGGCCGTAGCGCGCGAGGCGAAGCTCCCGCTGGCCGAGGCCACGGCCTTCGCGGAAGTGCCTGGGCGGGGCGTGCGCGGCAACGTTCGCGGGGCATCGATCCTCGTCGGGCGCCAGACCTGGCTCGCCGAGCAGGGCGTGGACATGTCTCCCCTGGCCTCGCAGGACCTGCGTCCCCCCGACAACCTCAGCGTGCTCTTCGTCGCGCGCGACGGGCGGGCGATCGGCTGGGTTGGCCTCGAGGATACGCCGCGGCCCGAAGCCGTCCAGGCCTTCCACGACCTTCGACGCCAGGGCATCGCGCGCCTCCTGATCCTCACCGGCGACAAGCCGGCGGTCGCGAGCAAGGTCGCCGCAGAGCTCGGGTGCACCGACTTCCAGGCCGAGTGTCTGCCCCAGGCCAAACTCCAGACGGTGCGCCAGCTCCGCGAGAGCGGCTACTTCGTGGCCGTGGTGGGCGACGGGGTGAACGATGCGCCCGCTCTCGCCGCCGGCGACGTCAGCGTGGCCATGGGCGCCGCCGGCAGCGATGTGGCGATCAGCTCGGCCAACATCGCCCTGATGAGCAACGACCTGCGCCGCCTGCCCTTCCTGATCCGCCTGTCGGCCAAGACCCGCACCCTCGTGCTGCAGAACCTGGTCTTCGGGCTTGTCTTCATGGTCGGCGGCCTGGCCTTCGCGGGCTACGGCTGGATGACCCCCATCCTCGCCGCCCTGCTGCACAACGTCAGCTCGTTCATCGTCATCTTCAACAGCGCCCGCCTCGTGCGGATGGGCGAGGAGTTCACGCCGCATGCCGCCAACTCGTGAGCCGCAAGGCGACAGCGGCGGCCAGGCGATGGAGCGCCCTCAGGCGTCTCCCTGCATCCTCTGAAGGCGAGGCGCGGATCGCGCAACCGAAGGGTCTCTGGGACAACCCGCTATGCTCCCCAGCACGACGGACAGCGTCGTACAGACGGCCAGGCTGACCAAGGTCTTCCGCGACTTCTGGCGGCGACCGAAGGTGCGCGCCGTGGACCAGCTCGACTTCGAGGTCCGCCGCGGCGAGGTCTTTGGCCTCCTGGGCCCCAACGGCTCGGGCAAGAGCACCACGATCAAGATTCTGCTCGGCCTGCTCTTCCCCACCAGCGGCAGCGTGCGCATCCTGGGCCGGCCCCCTCGCGACGTGCGCGTGAAGGCCCGCCTCGGGTTCCTGCCCGAGGAATCGTACCTCTACCCGTACCTCAACGCGCCGGAGACGCTTGATTTCTTCGGACGCCTGAGCGGCCTGTCGCGTCACGAGCGGCGAAGGCGCGTCGGCGCGCTGATCGAGATGGTCGGCCTCTCCGCCGCCCGCAACAGGCCCCTACGCGAGTACTCGAAGGGCATGGCCCGCCGCATCGGCCTCGCCCAGGCCCTGATCAACGACCCCGAGCTTCTGCTGCTCGACGAGCCCACCACCGGCCTCGATCCGATCGGCGCCCGCGAGGTGAAGGACCTCATCCTCGAGCTCAAGAGCCGCGGCAAGACCATTCTGCTGTGCAGCCACCTGCTGGCGCACGCCGAGGACGTGTGCGACCGCATCGGCATCCTCTACGGCGGCCGGCTCTGCGTGATCGGCCCGGTCAGCGACCTGCTCGCCAAGCAACAGCTCACCCAGATCACGCTGCCCTCGCTGCCGCCGGCATCGTTCGACCGCGTTCGCGCCGTGCTCGACGAGGTGGCCGAACCCGGTTCGGTGACCGTGGGCCACCCGGTGGACCGCCTCGAGACCTACTTCCTGCGCGTCATCGAGGAGGCCCGCCAGGTGCGCCCCGAGACGGGCGGCGCCGGGGCCGGCCGCTTCGAACCCAGCCTGTTCCGCAAGCTCGAACCGGCATCGCCCGCCGAGGTCATCGAGCGGCTCACGCAGGCGGCGCCCGAGCCATCCCCTGCGGCCCCCGAGCCAGAGGCGGCGCCTGCTGAGCCGGCGGCCCCGGCCCCCAGCCGCTTCCTCGAGCGCCTCGTCATGCCACACGAGCCCCCCCCCGCCAAGCGGCCGGAGGCGCCGGAACCCGTGGAGCCGCCAGCCGGGGCCTGTGCGCCGGAGCGGCGGTCGGTCATTGACCGCCTTGTGAAGAAACCCTCACCAGGCCCAGAAGCCCAGAAGCCGCCATCGCAATGAAGGCAGGAGCCCGCCACACAATCGCCGCGCTGACGTTCGTGGGGAGCCTGCTTGCCTACGTCGTCGCCACGGCCATCGCGCTCATCCTCGACCTGCCCACCATCGCGCGCATCGTGGGCATGGCCGCCACAGTGGTCGCCCTCGCCTCTAGCCTGTCGCTGCTCGCCGACCGCCACGTCTGGACCATCGCGCGCAACACGCTGGCGCAGGCCCTGCGCGTGAGAGTCGCCTTCGTGCTCCTGGCCACCTACCTGGTCCTCGTGCCCGCGTTGCCGTTCCTGATCAAGGGCGACGGCACGCTGCGGGGCCTGCTCCACGTGGTCATCGCCTACTCGTTGATCGCGGCGGGCGTGCTGCTCGGCATCCTCACCCTCACGCTCGCCACCACCACGCTGTGGACCGAGATTCGCGACAAGCAGGTTTTCCTTCTCGAAGCCAAGCCGTTCCGCCGCTGGCAGTTGCTGCTGGGCAAGTTTCTGGGCATCGTGCTCCTCAACGCCGCGCTCCTCGCCTTCATGGGCGTCGTCACCTGGGCGAGCGTCCACCACCGCGTGGCGCAGGCCGAGCGGGCGGCGAGGGACATTCCGGCCTCCAGTGAGGTGGAGAGACGCCGCGCCGAGAAGCGCCTTCGCGACGCGAGGGAGCAGGTGCTCACGGCTCGCCGCTCGCTGCTGCCCGACCCGCCGCCCGAGAGCGACTTCGAGGACTTTGCGCGGGGGAACCTCGAGAGCCGCATGCGCCAGCTTCAGCGAAGCGACCGCATGCCCGAGGCCGCCAAGGCTGCGCCCGACGAGGCGTTGCGCCGCGAGATCATTCGCCGCGAGGCCATGCGGCAGCTCGCCGAGGAGTTCCACAAACTCGTCAACGCAGTGCCACCCCTCTACGGCCGCCGGTGGCAATTCTCAGGGATCACGCTCCCGCGCTCTCGCGACCTCGGCCTCACCATTCGCTTCAAGTTCTTCAGTTCCGACCGCAAGTCCGAGGACCCCGACCACGTCCGCTGGGAGTTCGGCGTGCCGAACCGCACGAAAGCCTATCGCTACGACGATGCGTTCATGCCGGATGAGGTCCACGAGATTCAGGTCCCGGCAGATGCCGTGGACCGCGACGGCGTGCTCGAGGTGCGCTTCTACAACGTCGAGCCGCGCCGGCCCACGCTCGTGTTCTCGGAGGCCGACTCGATCCAGGCCCTGATCCCCGCGGGCGGCTTCACGGGCAATCTCGCTCGAGGCCTGGCAATCATTCTCGTCGAGGTGCTCTTCATCGCCGTTCTCGGCTTGTTCTGCTCCACATTCCTCAGCTTCCCGGTGTCCCCCATCGTCGCCCTCGCCATTCTGCTGCTGACCTTCCTCTCCGGCTCGCTGAACGCCGAGTTCGAAAAGGGCTTCACCTTCGACCAGAACCAGACCTCGCCGGCCTCTCAGATCGCCGAGAAGGCCACTCGGGCGCTCACCAAGGTGCTGCACACCGTGCTGCCGCCGTTCCACAAGTACTCTCCCTCGGAACTGGTGAGCTCGGGCGAGGAGGTCTCGCTGGGCCTTGTGCTCGACGCCACGTGGAGCATCGCGCTCCTCTACGGCGGCGTCCTCATGCTGCTGGGAACCTTCATCTTCGAGCGCCGTGAGATCGCGTTGGCGAGCCCATGAGACCCACGAGCGCCACGACCCTTCGCCGGTGGATGTTTGCGGGGGCGGCCCTGGCCTTCGCCATCGTCGCCAGCCACGTGCAGTTGCGCCTTCAGCGCCGGATGGAGCAGGCGGAACTCCGCGGCTTCGCCGGCGCCGCCAAGGTGCCGCCCGCCATCGAGTTCGCCACCAAGACGCTCGGGTGCTTCCGCGCCCTGGCCATCATCGGTCTTTGGGTGCGTTCATCGGACCTCCAGGAGGCGGGCAAGTTTTTCGAACTCAACGACCTCTTCCGCATGATCAGCCAGCTCGAGCCGCGATTCCCGGGCGTCTGGGCCTACTGGGCCTGGAACGTGGCCTACAACTGCTCGGTGAAGTTCCCCGCCAGCCAGCCTGAGGAGCGCTGGCGCTGGATCAAGTTCGGCATCGAGATTCTCCGTGACGAGGGCATCCCCATCAACCCCAAGGCGCCCACCCTCTACCGCGAGCTCGCCTGGATCTACAACCACAAGATCGGCGGCGACACCGACGACGCCCACATCTACTACAAGGTGCAGCTCGCCCTCGAAACCGAGCAGGCGCTCGGCAAGCCCCCGTATCTCGACCGCCTCAAGGCCATGGCGGCCGCCCCGCAGACCGAGCGCGAGCTGTTAAGCGACCCCGCCGTGCGCGCCCTTGTAGACGCGCTGCGGGCCGCGGGCGTGAACCCGTTCGGCAAGCCGCTGGAGATCGCCAACCGCGCCGCCGAGCTGCCCGCGCCCGTCCTGGCGCTGCTCAACAGCCAAGCCAACGCCGATGCCGCGGGCCGCCTCGAAGCCTACCTCCGCGCCGCCAACCTGCGCGACCACCTCAAGCTCGACACGGGACGGATGATCCGCCTGATGGACTTCGGCCCGATCGACTGGCGCCTCCCCGACGCCCACTCGCTCTACTGGGCTGCGCGCAGCGTGGAGATCTTCGGCACCGACGCCTTCGCCGCCGCCAACTCCGACCGCATGCTCTTCCACTCGCTCAGCGAACTCTACCGTCGCGGCCGGCTGCGCTTCGAGGCCGGCAACGACGAGGAGCCCGACACCTGGGTCGCCGCACCGAACTTCGGCTTCATCGAGTCGATCATCCGGCTGCATCAGGAGATCGTCGCTCGCCACGCCAAGAGCGACTGGGCAGAGCCCACACGCGAGGGCTACCTCAACTTCCTCCGCGATGTCGTCGTCAACCTCTATGTCCACAACGACGTCAAGAACGCGGCGCGGTACTTCAAGATGCTCCTCGACCTCGGCGGCGAGACCCCGGTCCCGCTTCAGGAGTTCGTCTACAGCCGCTACACGAAGCTTCTGGAGGCCATGACCACCGAGCAGGCGCTCAACCTCATCCGCGGCTTCCTCTTCCGCTCGCTGATGTGGGCGTCCCTCGGCGACAACGACCAGGCCGCAGGCGAGGACAACCTGGCCAGGTACGTCTACAACAAGTACCGCGAGGAGCGGGTCAGCCCGCGCATCCGGGCGCAGATTCCGCCGCTGCGTACCCTCTGGCTCGACGCCCTACGCGAGGCCCTGCGGTCTTTCCGCAAGTTCCAGGTAGACGAGCTCCGCCGCCTCTATCCCACGGACGTCAAGGCCATCGAGGACGAGTTCAGGAAGCTCGCCGAGGAAGAGGCGGCCAAGCGCGCCGCCCCCGAAGGCCCCCCTGCGCCCATCGCCCCGAAGAAGTGAAACCCGGGGCGCACTGACGCGCCCTACCTGGCCGCCACGAGCCGAAGAGCGCCCAGGAAGAGGCTGCTGCCGCGCGGGTCGGGGTTGGGCTGGAACTCGACTTTCCGCAGGCTCTGGGCAGGATCGTACGGCGCGCCGTTGCGAAGCAGGCTGGCGAAGGGGATGGCCAGCTCCTGCCACCCGGCGGCAACCTGGAAGACGCCGCTATACGCCTCCCCCTCCACGTGGTACGCTTTCACCTCGAGCCGGCAAGGCTTCTCGCTGCGGACTTCGAGCGCGAGGCCCGAATGCCCCGCACATCCCAGCCCTCCAAAGTAGACTCCCACGCCTACCCAGGCGATCCCGCCCTTGTGTCTGTAAGTGATCTTCCGCGCCTTGCGGCCGCCGTCTTCGACCGACACGCTGGCGAACTCCGAGCCCTCGTTCGAGTAGTGGTACGACTCGCCCCGCGCTGCGAAATCGTGGGCCACCCTCTCGCGCGGGAGGGTCGGGGGGCGTTCCTTCGTCTCAGGCGCCGCCTTGTCGGCCGCAGCGGCTACGGCCAGCCAGGGCTTGGGCGCGGCCGGGTCGCCGCCCACACCGTAGCGCTCCAGCACGGCCATCTGCGGCCGGTCGCGCCCGTCGCGAGGTTCGACCGACTGGGGGTAGCTGCCCCACCACGGCCCGGCCGCCCAGTAGGTGCCGCCAATGCCATGCTTCCGCATCGCGGCGAGGAAGTTGTCGAGGACGACGAGCCAGCGGGGGTCGTTGTCGGGCACGCCGAACTCGCCGACGAAGCCGCGGGCGTTGCGCGCCTTGAGCCAGTCGGCGAAGGGCGTGAGCCGCTCCACGCCGACCGTGGGCGTCGCGCCGCTCGCGTCGTAGCTCTCTTTGTAAGTGCCCGAGCTGTCGCGGTCGAAGTACTGATGGGCCTCGTAGACCAGGTTGTTCTCCGGGTCGTTGATCGCCAGGTCCTTGTTGATGGACTGCCACGAGTGCGCGCCGCCCCAGCCGTCGCCGCAGACGAAGATCGTGTGCGTGCGGTCCACCGAGCGAATCGCGTCCACTGCCGCCTGGGCCGCGGCCGGCCACAGGCCGCCGGTGTCGTGCGGCTCGTTCATCAGGCCGTAGCCGAAGACCGCCGATTCGTCCTTGTAGCGCGTCGCCAGCCGCCGCCAGAGGTCGGCGAACATCTCGTGGGGCACTTCCGTCGTTCCGAGGAGCTTGCCACCGTAGCGAGCGTAGTTGTGCACGTCGAGCAGCAGCTTGATGCCATGCCTGCGTGCGTGGCCCACCACGCGGTCGAGGTGCTTCATCTCGCCCTCGTCGAGCGGCGCCATCAGCTCGCGCTGAACCCGCTCCCACCTGAACGGCAGGCGCACCACGAGCAGCCCCTTGGCCTGGAGGTAGGCGAAGTGCTTCTCGCCGGGATACGTGTAGTCGCGGTCCACCACGCCGGGCACCTTGCCGAACTCGGCGCAGGCCAGATTCACGCCGACCATGGCCGCCTCCGGTGGAACACGCGCCGGCGCCGCCTTTGCAGCAGGAGCCGTCGGGACGGGCGCTTTTCTCGATGGACAGCCAACCGCGCACAGAGCGACCACGGCAGGCAACCAGACGCGCGAGGTCATGGGCGGTTGTTCTCCTCAACGTGTGCACGGATCATAGCGGCCCGGACCCTGTGACGCAACCGCAGCCACTCTTGACAAAGCGTCGGCCATGAGCTACAAGGGCACACGACGTGACGTGCCTCCGCGGCCCAGCGACACGAAGGAGAGAATCCGTTGGCTATCAAGGTCGCCTTCATCGGCGCAGGCAGCATTGGCTTCACGCGGGGACTGTTCCGCGACATCCTGAGCGTGCCTGAGCTACAGGATACCCAGTTCGCCTTCCACGACATCAACCAGCGCAACCTCGACATGGTCGTGGCCCTCTGCGAGAAGGAGCTGAGGGCGGCGAAGCTGCCGGCCACGATTTCGGCGACGCTCGACCGCCGCCGCGCCGTGGCCGATGCCGACTACGTGCTCAACGTCGTCCGCGTCGGCGGCCTCGACGCTTTCAAGCTCGACATTGACATCCCGCTGAAGTATGGCGTGGACCAGTGCGTGGGCGACACGCTCGCCCCCGGCGGCATCATGTACGGCCAGCGCAACATCCCCTGCATCCTCGACTTCTGCCGCGACATGCGCGAAGTGGCCAAGCCCGACGTGCTGTTCCTCAACTACGCCAACCCCAACGCCATGAACACCTGGGCCGCCATCGAGCACGGCAAGGTGAACACCGTGGGCCTCTGCCACGGCGTCATCGGGGGACACCACCAGATCGCCCAGGTGCTCGGGGCCAAGAGCGCCAAGGAAGTAGACATCATTTGCGCCGGCATCAACCACCAGACCTGGTACATTCAGATCATCTACAAAGGGCGCAAGATCACGAGCGAGGAACTCCTCGCCGCGTTCGAGAAGCACCCGACCTACTCGAAGACCGAGAAGGTGCGGATTGACGTGTTGCGCCGCTTCGGCTACTACTCCACGGAATCCAACGGCCACCTCTCCGAGTACGTGCCGTGGTACCGCAAGCGCCCCGCCGAGATCAAGCGCTGGATTGACCTGTCGAGCTGGATCAACGGCGAGACCGGCGGCTACCTGCGCGTGTGCACCGAGGGCCGCAACTGGTTCAAGACCGAGTTCCCCAACTGGCTCAAGGCCGAGCCCAAGCCCATCTCGCCCGAAACGCGCGGCCACGAGCACGGCTCCTACATCATCGAGGGGCTGGAGACCGGCCGCCTCTACCGCGGCCACTTCAACGTCCGCAACAACGGCACCATCTCCAACCTGCCCGACGATTGCATCGTCGAGGTGCCGGGCTACGTGGACCGCAACGGCATCAACATTCCGAGGGTGGGCGAGTTGCCACTCGCATGCGCAGCCACTCTCATGGCCAGCATCAACGTCCAGCGCATGGCCGTGAAGGCCGCCGTCGAGGGCGACGTGACGCTCCTCAAGCAGGCCATGCTCCACGACCCGCTGACGGCGGCGTGCCTGAACCCGCCCGAGATCTGGCAGATGACCGACGAGATGCTCGTCGCCCAGGCCCAATGGCTGCCGCAGTACAAGGGCGAGATCGCCAAGGCCCGCAGGCGCCTCGCCCGCGAGAAGCCCCTCGGCACGAAGAAATGGAAAGGCGCCGCCCGCCTCCACACCAAGTCCGTCGCCGAGATGAAGGCCGAGCGACGCAAGAGCGCGCGGAGCAAGTAGCGGGCGAGCGCCGCGAGCGCTCGCTCTGCGACTCACCCGGCACAGCATTCGAAGCACCAGACCCCGAGGTTTTCAACTCTGGCCCTGCGCGGCTTGCCCCGGGCGATGGCGACAATATCACGAGCGCCGCCGCTGCGAGGCCCCGCCCAATAGCGTGCCGAGCCAGGCCAAAGGACTGAGAGCGCAATACCCCCCGCCCTCGTCAGTGCGCGGCCACGAGCCTCTTGACGGCGGCGACAACGGAGGCGGGGTCAATGCCCTGCTCGGCGTAGAGGTCGTCGGGCGTGCCCGAGCTGGCGTAGCGGCGGACGCCGAGCATCTCGAGCTTGCACGCAATGCCGCTCAGCGCCAGGGTTTCGGCCACGGAGGCCCCGAGGCCCGTCCACACGTTGTGGTCCTCGCAGGTCACGAGCACGCCCGTCTTCGCCGCGGCCTTGATGGCCTCGACGTCGGGGTCCTTGGGGCAGCTCATGGCGACCAGCCCGACGCTGAGGCCTGCGGCATTGAGTTCGGCCACGGCCCTCTGGCAGTACGGCACCATGGTGCCCATCGCAATCACCACGGCGTCGGTGCCCTCGACGATGACGTCGGCCTTGCCCGGCCGGAAGGTGTAGTCGCCCGCATAGAAGGGCTGCCCCTTCGCGTTGGTGACGATGGGGAGCTTGGAGCGGCCCATGGCGACGGCGAAGTTGCCCGGCTCCTTCGAGATGTAGCGCACCACGCGGTCGGTCTGATTGCCATCGGCAGGCACGATGATCTGGAAGCCGAACAGGTTGCGCATGGCGCCCACGTAGTCGAGGCACTGGTGGGTCTTGCCGTCCTCGCCCACATCCAGTCCACAGTGGGTGCAGACCAGCTTGAGGTTGGTCTCGTTGATGTCGTTGAGTCGGTGCTGGTTGTAGGTCTCGTCGAAGCCGAAGACCCCGAAATCGGAGAAGTACGTCAGGACGCCGCTGACGGAGAGTGCTCCTGCGATGGTGGCGGCGTTATGCTCCTGGACGCCTACCTGGAGGAAGCTGTTGGGCAGGGCCTTCTGGAAGTCGCCCGTGCGAACGGAGGGCAGCAGATCGCAGTCCACGCAGGCCATGGGCACCTTCTGGCCGTTGAGCTTGGCGAGGTCGCCGAGGGCATTGCCCCACGCCGAGCGGTTGTCAATGGGCGCCGTGTAGGTCCGGGGCGTGCCGGGGTCAATAGGGGCAGCGGCGTGGGTGAGGCGAATGGTCGAGCGCATGCCCGGGCCGGCCTTGCGCATCGCGGCGTAGCGTTCCAGGTCGTTCTCGACGCCCAGCACCTTCAGGGCGTCCTCGAACAGGTCCTTGGGTAGCGCGGCTCCGTGGTACTTCTCCTTGTGCTCGATGGCGGGCACCCCCTTGCCCATCACGGTCGTGCACAGGATGGCCACGGGGTCGGCCGTGTCGAGCACGGCCTCGCGCGTGGCCTGGTAGATGGCCTGGTAGTCGTGCCCGTCCACTTCGAGCACGCGCCAGCCGTCGGCGAGGATCGTCGCCTTGATGTTCACGGGCATGATGTCCGAGGTCTTGCCGCTGATCTGGAGGCCGTTGAGGTCGAGCAGGACCGTGAGGTTGGCCAGGTTGTACTTGCGCGCGAAGCGGCGGGCCTCGGCCACCTGGCCCTTGGCGTGCTCGCCGTCGCTCATCATGGCGAACACGTGGTAGTTGCGCCCCGTGAGGCGCGCGGCCATGGCCATGCCGGCCGCGGCCGAGAGGCCCTGCCCCAGGTTGCCGCTCGACCATTCGCAGCCGGGGATCGAGCGCTCGACGTGTCCCTCAAAGATGCTGCCGCTCTGGCGGAAGTGGGCCACCGCTTCGTCAATCGGGAAGAAGCCCAGGCGCCCCAGCGTCGCGTAAACGCCGGGAGACGTGTGGCCGTGGCTCACCACGATTCGGTCGCGGTCAGGGTCCAGCGGGTTCTTCGGGTCAATGTTGGCCAGCGACCACACGACCAGATAGAAGTCAATGGACGACATCGAGCCGCCCGGGTGGCCGCAGGTGGCCAGTTCCGTCATCTTCAGGATATCGCCGCGGCACAGGCGGCCGAGTTCCTTGAAGCGGGCGAGTTGTTCGGGGGTCAGCGCGGGCGCTGCGAATCTGTTTCCGGCCATGGACTCCTCCGTGGATGATGCAGAGGCGTTCGTAACTCATCCCGACGAACCAGTTATTATAGGCATTTGGCCTGATGCTTCAACTCTCAGCGTCGCTGCGGCGCACAGCCAGGCTCCTGCTCGCGGGCAACCTGAGTCAGTGAGATGCCCCGTTCTTGAGGGGATGACACCGCACAAACGCGGAGGACGCCTAGCGAACCTGCCTGCGGCTGCGCCGCCGAGAGGCGAGGAGAGCAAGGCCGCCGAGGCCGAGGAGGGTGAGGGTGGCCGGCTCGGGGACCGCGCCCTGCTGCTGGACTGGCGAGAGGAGAAAGGCGAACGGGTCGCTGGGCGAGGGCTCGCCGGTGCCGGCGATGTACTCGCCAGAAGGATCAATCGTCCACTGCAAGAAGTCCCACCCGTTGGCGGCCAGGCCGCCGTCAACCAGCGAGCCGAGGTCGTGCAACCCATCGGCGACGGTGAAGTAGAAGGGCCGCCAGCCGAGGTCGTTATCCGATGCGTCGAAGAGCTCGTAGAAGCCCAGCACCAGCCCGTTGTCGCCGAGCCACGCAACCTCGCTGTGGGCGTACCCGTCGGAGCGGGTGGAGAGCTCGAAGGGGTAGGTGGTTGCAGTGCCCGGGTCGTACATCCAGGCGCTGTAGCCGAGGATGGAGTCCCCGCCGTTGTAGCGGATGGCCTGGCCCGCGACCTGGCCGAGGGCGTTCAAAAGCACGTCCTCCTCGTCTTCTCCCCCTATGCCGGCCCCAGAGCTGTAGCGGAAGCCGTCGGCCCGGGTGTGCATGGGGTCGGCGAGGCCGACGTTGAGCGTGGCGGCGCCGTTGTAGAGCCAGGCGCTGCGGCCCAGGTCGTTGCCCGAGGCGTCGAAGCGGGCCGCTGTACCGGCGACCCAGCCAGCGTCGTTCAGGGCATGGACGCCGCTGTAGCGCCCACCGAAGGGGTCGGTGTGCTCGGGGTCGGTGAGGCCCACATTGAGGGTGGCCGTGCCGTTGTAGAGCCAGGCACTCGAGCCGATGTCGTTGCCCGCGGCATCGTAGCGGACCGCCGTGCCCGCGACCTGGCCCGCGGCGTTGAGGTAGGCGCCCCAGTTCTCCCTGTAGCCCCCGGGCGTGCGGGTGTGCTCGGCGTCGGTGGGGTTGGCGATGAGGGTTGTCGTGCCGTTGTAGAGCCAGATGCTCGAGCCATTGTAGTTGCCGGCGGCATCATAGCGTTCCGCCCAGCCCATCGCCTGGCCCGCCGCGTTCAGGCCGCGCAGTTCAGCATTGCGGAAGCCATCGGTGGTCCGGGTGTGCTCGGGATCGGTGGGGCCCACGTTCAGCGTCGCCGTGCCGTTGTAAAGCCAGGCGCTCGCGCCGTTGTAGTTGCCGGTGCCATCGTAGCGGTTTGCCCAGCCGGCGACGTGGCCCGCGGCGTTCAAGGCAGTGGCCCAACTGGACCTGTAGCCGTCGGTCACGCGCGTGTGCTCGGGATCCGTGGGGCCCACGATCAGGGTCGTCGTGCCGTCGTAGAACCAGGTGCTCGCGCCCAGGTCGTTGCCAGCGGCATCGAAGCGGCTGGCCACGCCCACAACGTGGCCAGAGGCGTTCATCAGGTCACTCACCCAACTGGCGCGGTAGCCATCGGCCGGGCGCGTGTGCTCGGCGTCAGTGAGGCCGATGTTGAGGGTCGTCGCGCCGTTGTAAAGCCAGGCGCTCGCGCCGTGACTGTTGCCTGCCGCATCGTACCGCAATGCCCAGCCCGCGACCCAGCCCGCGGCGCTCAGGCTGGTGGCCCAACTGTAACGGCTACCATCGGTCACGCGGGTGTGCTCGGGGTCGGTGGGCCCCACGTTCAGCGTCGTCGTGCCGTTGTAGAGCCAGGCGCTCGTGCCGTTGTAGTTGCCGGTGCCATCGTAGCGGTTTGCCCAGCCGGCGACGTGGCCCGCGGCGTTGAGGAAGGCCGGCCAGCTCGAGCGGTAGCCGGTTGTGCTCGTGTGCTCGGCGTCGGTGAGGCCGACGTTGAGGAGGGCGGAGCCGTCGTAGAACCAGGCCGTCTGGCCCCAAGGGCCCCCGGGTGGGACGTAGCGGGTCTGGCTGCCCGCGACCTGGCCCGAGGCATTCACGCGCCAGGGGAGGCTCTCGCGGATGCCTCCGGGGCCCGTGTGCTCGGCGTCCTTGAAGCCGAGCGCGGTGATATTGAAGATGGGGGCAGCTGGCGCGCGGCCCGCCCCCGCGAGCAAGGTTGCGCCCGCCACGCCGATGGCGAAGCAGAGGGAGAGTCGCCCGAGTCGCCCGTCGACTGAGCCGCCCACGTTCGGTCTCCTGGTGCCCAGATGCTGTTGCAGAATGGCGCGTCTGCCCATCGCCCATCAAAGCTCGCTCCCCGGCGATGGCGCATAACAAGGATCTAAGCACTTCCGTCCCGCGCTGTCAAGTACACATCAGTGTGTCTGGCCCCAGCAAGAGCCGGGGAGAAGCGCCAGAGGGCGTGGGATGGCGCGGAGGCCAGGAACACTCACCTGGCCAGGCGGTAGATGTGGGCGGCCAGCGGAGCGAAGGAGTCGGTGAACGAGCCGGCGTCGGCCTTGAGGGTGCGGGCTTCGTCAACGACCACCACCTCCTTGCCCGCGACGAGGCCCTCGACCTTGAGCGTGGCCTTGGCCTCCCTGAGCCGCTCGTCGTAGTTGACGGCGAACAGGTAGAGGCCGTCGGGGCCGTCCTTGGCAAGCAGGTCCAGCTTCACGTCGCCCTCGGAGGCGATGGAGGCGGCCTGCTTCGGCGCTGCGCCGAGGATGGCGGGCGTGAGGCGGGCGATCTGTTCGTTGATCTCGCGGAGGGCCTTGCGGTTCTCCTCGGGCACGCCGAACTGGCTGTAGGACGGCTTCCAGACATGGGTGAAGTAGCCGATGGCCGTGGCCCCGCGGCAGATGGCCATCCACACCTCAGCGCGGATGTGGGTGGGCGTGACCTCCTTCTGGTTCTCGAGAGCGCCTGTCCATTGCCCTCCCTTGCTCGTCTCGATCCAGGCGTAGACCGGCCGCTCGCCCGCCATCTTCACGAGCAGGTCGGTCGCCTCCTGAACGAGGTGGATCCACTCGGGCTTGTTCCAACCGTAGATGGGATAGATGTCGTAGCCCACAACATCGGTGGCCTTCACGTACTCGGGATACGCCATCCGAAGTTCCTCGGGGATGCGCTTGAAGAAGGGGTGGAAGTTCCCCGTGAAAGTCAGGAACACGGGCCGCGACGGGTCGGCGGCCTTCATCGCGTTGTACTTTGCGAGCGTCTCGGCGGGCGTGGAGCGCGGCACGGTGCGCGGGGGGGAGAGCAGCGCGTTCTTGCCCTCCTTATCGAAGCCCTCGATCTCGCCGAGCGAGCCCCACTCCTGGTCGCCGGGGTAGGTGGAGAACACTTTGAGGGTAAGTTCCTTGAATGTCGCCGGCTTGGGCAGTGCGAACTTCTGCTCGCCCTTCTTGTTCTCGACGGTCGCCTTGAGCACCTCGACGCCGTCGGCCTCGAAGATGACCTCCTTCATCACGGCCAGGCCCTTCGAGATAGTGGGCCAGACGGCGAGGCTCTCCACCGTAACGGGCGCCTTGAGCCTGATGGTGATGGCGGCGCCCTGAAGCGGGTCGAGCACCGACCAGCTCGTTCTGTCGCCGTCGAGGATCCTCCACAGCGGCGTGCGGGTGTTGATCTTCAGGTGCTTGGCGGGCACGATCTCGGCATCGCTCACCTGGTGGGTGAGGTCGGGCTCGTCGTCGTGAATGTACCCGAGCAGCGCGGGGTGGCCCTTGAGCTTCGCCTCGAACGGCATCACGCCGTAGAGGCCGGCCTTCTCGACCAGCGGCAGGTAGCCCGTGACGTCCTGCGTGCCGCTCGACTTAGGCCAGTAGCCGGCCACCGTGTTCATCGCGCACTCGGTGACCAGCGGGAAGTTCTGCGCGTCCTGAAGCCACGCCATGAGCGGGAAAAACGGCTTGCCGTTGACGAGCAACGCTCGGCCCGGGCCGACGGTAACGCTCTTGATGGGCGGCAGCCTGATCTCGCCCGCCGACGCGAGGACCGGGACGAGCACGAGCGCGACCGCAAGGCATCTGGCCATGGCATTCCCTCCTGAGGGAGGCACGGTTGACAAGCGCAGGGCAACCTGACAGCATTATAGCCAGGGAGGCCAAGGGGGAAAAGCAAGGAGCGCAGAATGCGGCAGCGCGCGGCGTCTCTCTGGTTCTGGCTCTCGAGTCTCTCCGTGGGGATTGCGGGCGAACCAGGTGTGACGCCCATCCTCGATGCCGGCAGCTATTATCGCTACTTCATCGCGTGGCGGACGGAGTTCCTGCGCAAGGGCGACGGCTCGCTCGAGCCGATTGACGACAGGGGGAAAGGGCCCGCGCCCGTCGTGGCCTCGGACCTGCCGCCCGCGAACTGGGCGGCTCCCGATTTCGACGACTCGGCCTGGGCCCGCCGTCGCGGGCCGCTGAAGGCCGCCGCCACCGAAATGTCGCTCATCTGCCTCCGCTCGCGCTTCGAGGTGAGCGACCCCGCCAAGGTGGGAGATCTGTGCATCTCCGCCGCCGTCACCGCAGGCGGCGTGCTCTACGTCAACGGCACCGAGATTGCCCGCGTGGGCATGCCCCAGGGCGCCGCGCTGGACGCCGAAGCCGAGGACCTGCCCAAGGAGGCGTATCTCGACCCCGACGGCAACCTCTACCGCATCGGCTGGGGCGACGAGAAGAAGTTCGAGGAGCGGCAGCGGGCGCGGGTGCGCACCTTCGACGCCGTGAGGATTCCCCCCGCGACGCTGCGCAAGGGCGTCAACGTTCTGGCTCTGGAGATTCACCGGGCACCCGCGAGCGAACTGCTCCTCACGGCCAAGCCGCTGCGCTGGCGCGAGGAGCAGTGGCGCGGGCGCAGCTACTACTGGTGGAGCCGTCTGGCCTTCGAGGGGCTCAAGCTCTCCGCGACCGGCGAGGGCGCCGTGCCCACCGTGGCCCGCCCGCCGAAGCTCCAGGTGTGGAACCATCCGCGGATCGAGCGCCCGATGGCGAACGACTGGGGCGACCCGTGCGAGGGGCTGCGTCCCGTGCGTTTCGCGGGGCCGCGCGGCGCCGCGCTGTCGCAAGCCCTCTGCGTCGGCTCGCCGGCGGCCATCAAGGGACTCAAGGTGTCGGCCGCGGCCACGCTGCCCGGCGCGGCCATCGAGGCGGCCTACCTCCAGGCCGACGGCGACGTGCGCGGCTCGTTCGGCAGCCTGGTGGCCGAACCGCCCGAGGGCAACGCGGTGCAACCCGTGTGGCTGCGTGTGCGCGTGCCGACCGACGCCAAACCCGGCGACTACACGGGGAAGGTAACCGTCATCTGCGAGGGCGCCGAGCCCATCACTGTGCCCGTCGAGTTGACCGTGTATGGTTGGACGATGCCCGCGCCTCGCGACTTCACGGCACATGTCGGCCTCATCCAGTCGCCCGACACGCTGGCACTGCACTACGGTGTCGAGATGTGGTCGGAGGCGCATTGGAGGCTCATCGAGCGCTCGTTCCAACTGCTCGGCGAGGTGGGCAACAAGGTGGTCTTCATCCCCGCCATCCGCCGCACCCACTTCGGCAACGAGCATGGCATGGTGCGGTGGGTGAGGGCCGACGGCGGCCACAAGCTCGACTTCTCACTCGCCGAGAAGTACCTCGACCTGGCGCTCAAGCACCAGGGCAAGCCGCAGGTCGCCTGCCTGTACTGCTGGGAGCCGTACACGGGCGGCAAGTACCTCGACCACGCGGCCAAAGGCGGGGGCAAGGGCATGTGCTACACCGTGCTCGACCCGAAGACGGGCCGGCTCGAAGAGGCTGAGGGGCCAAAATGGGGCGAGCCGGCCGCCCGCGAGTTCTGGAGGCCCGTAATGGACGGCTTCCGCGAACTCCTCGCCAAGCGCGGCATCGAGGACGCCATGATGCTCGGCCTCGCAGGCGACACACGCCCGACCAAGGAGGCGGGCGAGGACCTGCTGGCCGTCGCTCCGAACGCGAAGTGGATCGTCCACTCCCACGCCACGGCCGACAGCCTCTGGGGCATGCCCGTGGGTTACCTGTGCGACGTGTGGGGCGCGCCCCAGGCCCCCGACCCGCCCAAGCGGCTCTACGGCTGGCAGAACCCCTTCCTGCGGGCCACCTTCCCCCGCGCCGGCAGCAACACGATCGGCTCGATGCACCCCGACGCCCCGCTGGCTATGTGGTACCTGTCGCTGGAGGCCATGCAGGCGGCCGGCATCCATGGCTTCGGGCGCGTGGGGGCCGACTTCTGGCCCGTCGTGCCCGGCCCCGAGAAGCGGATGAAGACGCTTCTCGGCCGCTTCCCCGAGAGCGGCTGGGGCCAACTCAGCATGACCGAGAGCTCGCCGTGGACCCTGGCCCCTGGCAAGGACGGTGCGCTGCCCACGCTTCGCTTCGAGATGCTGCGCGCGGCCCAACAGCAGGCTGAGGCCCGCGTCTTCATCGAGAGGGCGCTCACCCATGGCGCCAAGCGGGCAACGCTGGGCGATGTCGCGGCACGCGCTGAGAAGCTCCTGGATGACCGTACCCGCGCCCTCAACTATGCCCGCTCGCGGGGCTGGGACTACTTCGTCAGTTCGGGCTGGCAGGCGCGCGAGGAGGCCCTCTACGCCATCGCGAGCGAAGTCGCCGCAAAGCTCGAGGGCTCACACTAAGCTTCCCGTCGGATTCAGTTGGCACTTCGGCTGACATGGGTTATACTGTAGTAGCGGCGCGGGCAGATGCTGATGCGAGACGGCCATGATCCTGAACTTCAAGACGATGGTGGCGCTTGTGCTCGTCGTGGCAGGGGGGTACTACGCATACTCCTTGTACTTCCCGGACGTGGACACTGGGGACGTCGCGAAGCTGCTCCGCAGCCACCGCCGTGCAGAACCCGGGGCACAAGCGGTACTCAAGCACCGAATCATGACGACCTATGACCCAAGCAGGGACTACGCGACGATATTCCGCGCCCTCGACAGCCCGAGCCCGGCCACGCAGGCCCTGGCAATCGAAGTCCTCACCGAGAAGGTGGAACGCCGGGCCGTCCCCAAGCTGGTCGAGATACTGAGCGACCCGACGCGTGCGGACTTCGTCCGAGAGGTGGCGGCAGCCGCCATGGGCACGCTGGACGTGCGCGAGGCGCTGCCACGCCTCGTGGAACTCACCGACACCGCGGAGCCTCCCGCCGTGCGCTCAGCGGCGCACAATGCGCTCGTGAAGATGACGGGGGCGGGCGCCCAAGTGAAGTTCGGGCCGAGCTCCCGGGAGCAGTGGACGCTCTGGCTCCGCACCCAGCAGTTCGGCGGCACACGCTGACCTGCGAGAACTCGGGCGCCTACTGGCGCTTCACGGAGCTGGAGGCGGGGCTCGTGTCCTGCGGCAGGGCAGGAGTCTCAGCGATCACCTGCTCCTTGATCAGCGTCAGTCCGAACAGCGTTTTCTCCTTCAGCACCTCGCCGTTGTCTGACACCCACGCTTGCGCCTTCAGGTAGCCCGATCGCATCTCCACCACGTGCGTATCCCAGGAGCGGCCGGCCCATTGCAGGGGTTCCCGGCCGACCACCTCCAGTTCCACCTCCGTGGGCTCCAGCGTCAGGGGGTTCAGCACGATCACCGACCAGCGCAGCCCCACGCGAAGCGGCGGAAGGGCCAGAAGGGGCGACAGCCCCGTCGCCACCAGGCCCCCGCGCGGCAGGGGCAGCTTGTGCACCTGCTCCCCCTCGCCCTGCACCGCGGCTCGCAACACCAGGTCCCCGTTCACCACCTCGCCGCGGCACTCCGCGTCAATCACGGGCGAGTGCAGCACCACGGAGAAGCGCTCCAGCGCGTACCCCTTGCCCACCACGACCACCATGTCCAGTGCGAAGGCGGACAGCTTCTCCAGGAACCCTGGCACGGGTGCCCGCAGCCGCGTGGCGTTGCTGATGCGGTACTTCCCGTCCTCGGAATAGAGGAACACCGTCTCGGTGTAGCCCATCTTTTCCCGAACGCCGGGGAGGTAGATGGCCATGCGGCTCTGGTAGTTCTGCCGATCCGCCGTCAGCACCGAGCGATAGGTGCCGGGGACGGACTCGGGCTTGACCTCGAGCAGCCAGCGCCGGACAAGGGAGGCGGTCATGACCGCCCAGAACCCGATCACCGTCACGACCACGAGCCGATGGAGCATTTCCCGGTTCCTGCTACTCAGCGGGGGGACACGATGCCATGTCGCTTGGCTTGGCCCCCTGCCGTGGTTGCATGTCGCCGTAGGACTGGCTCAGGATGTCCTCGGGAGCCACCCCCAGCTCGGCCAGGAGCCGCTGGAGGAGGGCGAGGGCCCCCGTGTCTGACTCGACTCCGTCCATCACGGCCTCAAGCTCGATGAATGTGCCCAGTCCTTCCACCTCGTCCAGGTGGATACGCACGTTCTCCATCATGTAGAGCGCTCGCTCCTTCTGCACACGCGCGCAGGAGCCGTGACGGGCCTCGAGTCCGCGGAGCGTGTCTTCCGCGTCGGGCACGGGCAGCAGTTCATAGTGGCTGTCGCGGATCTCGGCCACGTTGGCGCGCCGATAGCGGACCAGGGTCGCCTCCCCAGGCTGCTCGATGCGGAGCTTCAACCGTCCGTCAGGCACGGCAAAGTGGACGTCGGTCTGTCGGCGCGTCCACACATGAAGCGCCCCGGCACGTCGGCAGATGGCTTCCGCGCGCGACAGATCGCGGCATCTGGCTTTGACCTCGATGTTCCGCTTCATGTTTTCATCTTACGCCTGCCTATGGGCGGCGTCAAGGCACGCGCCCAACTTGATCGGCTGCTGCCCAATCGGTATCATTGGGCAGAATAGAGTGTCCAGGGCCTATCCAGCACGCCGGAGGAAGCGCATGGTTCGCGAGTTGACGGTGCTGCCCAGCTTCGACCCGGAGGTCGTCGAGCTCGGCCAGATTCCTGTGTACCAATATAACCGCACACTCGAGCAGGAGCTTGCCGACGGGCGGCTGACCGCGCGCGATGCCACGCAGTTCCTCGAGTTCATGATGACGATCCGCGCCTTCGAAGAGATGATCATTGCAGCGCGCAATCAGGCCTATGAGCCTCTCAAGGGCATCGCCTTCGAGTACCGCGGCCCCACCCACCTCTCGATCGGCCAGGAGGCCACCAGCGTCGGCGGGTGCGCCGCCCTCCGCCTCACCGACTACATCACCAGCACCCATCGCGGACACGGAGACGGCATCGCCAAGGGCTGCTTCGCCGTCTACCAGCGTGACCCGGCCACGTTGCGCAAGGTGCTGGGCCTCTCGGAGGCCGAACAGCTCACCGAGGAGGCCCTGCGCGAGAGGGCACTGGAGCACCACCTCTTCCGCACGGCCGCCGAGCTGTTCGGGCGCGACGCCGGCTACTGCCGGGGCCGCGGGGGTGGGATGCACATCGCCGATTTCAGCGTCGGCCACCTGGGCGCCAATGCCATCGTCGGCGGCAGCATCGGCATCGCCGCAGGGGCCGGAATGTCGGCACGCTACCGCACGAGCGGACAGGTTTGCCTCTGCTTCGCGGGCGACGGCGCCTACTGCAACGGCATCGCGTTCGAGGCCCTCAACATCGCTTCGATGGGCCAGTTCACCAACGAGCTGGCATCTCGCCCGTTCGGCGTCCCCACCATCTTCGCCATCGTCAATAATCAGTATGCCATGACCGGCCAGGTGGACGGCGAGGTGACGGGCGTGGACCACATGGCCCGCCGCGGCGCGGCCTTCCGACCGGACAACCTGCACGCCGAGGTGATCAACGGCATGGACGTTCTGGCCGTCCTCGACGGCGTGCGCCGCGCCGTCGCGCTCGCCCAGGAGGGCAAAGGCCCCGTCATCCGCGAGCTGGTGACCTATCGTTACCACGGCCACTCGCTGAGCGACCCTCGCATCGAGTACCGCTCGAAAGAGGAAGAAGCCGCCTGGCGGCAGGTGGACCCCATCGCCCGCCTGTCCGGCCAGCTTATCGAAGCTGAGGTGTGCACCCAGGACGAGATTGACGCGCTCCAGAGGAAGGTAGACGAGCGACAGGGCCGCGCCGCGCGCCGCGCCGCGGAGGCCCCCGAGCCGAAGGCCGAGGACGTGCTCGTGTTCATGTACAGCAGCGGCACGTCGGACACGGTTCCCGCTGAGGCCAAGGTGCCCCGCCAGCTCGCTACGCCGCAGCCCGCGGCCCGAAAGGACGGCAAGATCAGCTTCAAGGAGGCCATCAAGGAGGCGCTCGTCGAGGAGATGGTGCGTGACAACCGCGTCATCTTCTACGGCGAAGACGTGGCCGACTACGGCGGCGCCTTCAAAGTCACCAAGGGGCTGATTGACTTCTTCGGGCGCGACCGCGTGTTCAACACCTCCATCTCCGAGGCCGCCATCATCGGCACCGCGGTCGGAGCCGCCATGACGGGCCTCCGCCCCGTGGTGGAACTGATGTACTCGGACTTCGAGTACCAGGCGGGCGACCAGATCTACAACCAGGCGGCCAAGTGGTCGTACATGTCGGGCGGGTCCCTATCGGTGCCGCTCGTCATCCGCTCTTCGGTGGGCGCAGGCAAGGGCTATGGAGGCCAGCACTCCCAGAGCCTGGAGTCGCACTCCACACACACGCCGGGCATCAAGGTGGTCTTCCCCAGCACACCGTACGACGCGAAAGGCCTGCTCAAGACGGCCATCCGGGACGACAATCCCGTGATGTTCTGCGAGAGCCAGGCCCTTTACAACGACCTGGGCGAGGTGCCGGCCGAGGACTACACGATCCCCTTCGGCCGCGCGGCTGTGCGCCGCGAGGGCTCCGACCTCACCATCGTGGTGTGGGGCAAGGTGGCCTCCGACGTCCTCGAGGCCGCCCGTATCCTCGAAGCCGACCTCGGCATCGCCGCCGAGGTCATTGATCCTCGCACCCTCATCCCGTTCGATATCGAGACCGTATTGCGCTCGGTGCGCAAGACGGGCCGAGCCATCGTGGCCTCGCAGGCCTGTCGCACCGGCAGCTACACTGGCGAGATCGCCGCGCAGATTCAGGAACTGGCCTTCGACTACCTCGATGCCCCGGTCGGCAGGATCGGCGCCCTGGACGGGGTGTCGCCGCAGTCGTACGTTCTCGAACAGGCCTTCCTGCCGAGCGTGGCTACCATCGTTGAGACCGCACGGGAACTGGTCGGGCGGTGAGCAGCGGAAAGGGACTTCCCGGATGGCCGACGGCCCTTCGACCTATCATCGGGCGCTGCCGCTCACGACCGGGCAGCTTGAGGCGCTCTGCCCCGCCAGTGTCTTCCGCCAGGCGGCGCGGTACGCCAAGAGCGCGCACATGGTGGACCGGCTGCGAATCGGCGAGGCCCTCTACGCGAGGTTCCACGGCACCCGAGGCATCTACTCGACTCGCATCGCCGTGGCCGAACGCGACCTCAAGTTCGAATGCACCTGCCCGCTGGCCAACCCCCGCCAGCCCTGCAAACACGCCATTGCGCTGGGCCTGGGATGGCTCGAGAGCCCCGGCAGTTTCCACGACCTGGACCTCACGCTGGCGCGTCTGGCCCATGCGCGCAAGGCCGAGATCCTCACGCTGTTGCGCCAGGCCGCCCAGCAGTTGCCAGAGATCGTTCCCCTCCTCGACCGGCGCCGCCCCTCGTAAGTGCCATTCCATTCCGCAGGCCGCCTCGGCCGCCCACCGAAGCCCCAGCCGCGCGATGCGACGACGGTTCATCGTGTCAGCCACGTAGAGGCGCCCTCTCTCCACCTGCGCCGAGCGCACGGCCATCGGCCCGCCGAGCGGCACGTCGCGCTCGGGCACGGGGCTCTGCGGACCGACAGAATCTGGGTTGCCGTAGTAGCCGAAACGCAGGATCTCATTCCCCGCGTTGTCCACCACCGCCACATAGCAGTCCCGCGCGTTGGGGATGCAAGGGCGCCCCCACGGCTCGAGGTCGAAGCGGGCGACCAGTTCGTGCCAGCCCTGCTGGCCGTAGACGTAGAGGTGGCCGTCGGGGCCGAAGGCGAGTTCCATGCCCTTGAGCGGGAAGGGCCTCTTTGCGCCCGTCGGGCCACGAAGCGGACCAGGCCGCCCCACCCGTCGCTCATTGACGATAATGTCGGAGAAGGGATCGGCCAAGGCCGTGCCGACGAGCAGCGCACACGTCGCCAAAAGGGTGGTTCTCATGTCACTTCGCTCAGGGTTCCTGGGTGCCTTCGCCATGCGCAGCATCGTATCCCGCCGTGCGGCCCTGTCAAGGCTTGACTTGCCACCCCCCTTTGGCTAAGCTGGCGCCCAGTCGTCGTCACACCCGTGGCCATTCCTTGAAAGGAGTCCCTCGATGCGTGCGATGGCTCTTGCCGCGTTGGCATTCGTGGGCCTGGTGGGCGGAACCGTGCGAGCCGCTGAGGCCGAGGGGAAGCTCAAGGTGCTCGTGGTCTGGGGCGGCCACGGCTTCAACCAACCCGCCTTCTGGCAGATGTTCAAGGACAACGCCGACATCGCCTACACCGAGGCCAAGCACGAGAAGACCTCCGAGGTCTATGACCGGGACGACCTGCTCACCTACGATGCCATCGTGCTCTACGACTTCTGGCAGAACATCACGGACGACCAGAAGAAGAAGTTCGAATCCCTGCTCGAGAAGGGCGTGGGGCTCGTGGTCCTGCACCATGCCCTGGCCACCTACCAGGACTGGCCTGTGTTTGAGAAGACGGTCGGCGGCAAGTTCCTCCTCCGAGAGGAGGAGCGCAACGGCGTCAAGGTGCCCAAATCGGGCACCGGCGGCGGGGAGATCGCCCTGCACGTCTGCTCAAAGGACCACCCGATCACGAAGGGGATGGACGACTTCAAGCTCCAGGATGAGTATTACAACAAGTGCCTCGTGAGCAAGGACGTGACGCTGCTCCTCACCACCGACTGCCCAGGGAATCAGAGGGAAGTGGCCTGGTGCCACGAACAGGGCAAGTCGCGCGTCGTTTACATCATGAGCGGACACGATCAGAAGGTCTACAACGACGCCAACTACCGCAAGCTCCTGGCGAACGCGATCCGGTGGGCCGCCCGAAAGCTCTGAGCAGGCATTGGCGGTTGATCTCCTGCGCCTCTTCCGGGATAATCTGACGTGGTCCTTCGGTCCGAGCGCGATGCTTCGGCCATCCTTGAATCTAGGAGGAATTGCATGCAGCGTACGGCGCTGGTCTGTCTGGGGCTCATTGCGGGTGCTACTGCCCTGGCGGCCGACTGGCCCCGCTGGCGTGGGCCCAAGAACGACGGCATCTGCACCGAAACCGGCCTCCTCAAGGAATGGCCGGCCGAGGGCCCGAAGCTGCTCTGGACCGCCAGCGGCGTGGGCAAGGGCTTCTCCAGCATGTCCATCGTCGGCGGCAAGCTCTACACCATGGGCGACCTCAAGACCGAGGAGGGCGACCGCCAGCACGTCATCGCCCTCGACCTCGCCTCGCAGAAGGTCGCCTGGACCGCCCTCGTCGGCCCGCCCCACGGCGACGGTTCACGCTGCACGCCCACCTTCGACGACGGCCTCCTCTACGCCGTCGGAACCGATGGCGACCTCGTGTGCGTCCAGGCCGCCGACGGCAAGGAAGTCTGGCGGAAGCACTTCGCCAAGGACTTCGGCGGCCGGATGATGTCGGGCTGGAAGTACAGCGAATCGCCGCTGGTGGACGGCGACAGGCTTCTGTGCACGCCCGGCGGCGACCAGGCGGCCATCGTGGCGTTGAACAAGAAGACGGGCGAGCCGATCTGGAAGTGCGCCTCCCCCAGGCCCGTGGGTGGCGCCGGCTATGCCTCGATTGTCGTCACGGAGGGCGCGGGCGTGCGCCAGTACATCACCCTCTTCGGCCGCGGCGCCCTGAGCGCCAAGGCCGACGACGGGAAGTGCCTCTGGCACTATCCCCGCATCGGCAACGGCACCGCCAACATTCCAACGCCCGTGGTGGATGGCGACTACGTCTTCGTCTCGACCGCCTACGGCACCGGCGCGGCCCTGCTCAAGCTCTCACCCGCCGACGGCGGCGTGAAGGCCGAGGAGGTCTATTTCCTCGACGCCAACACGTTCCAGAACCACCACGGCGGCTTCGTGAAGGTGGGCGACTACATCTACGGCGGCAGCGGCCACAACGCTGGCAAGCCCACCTGCCTCGAGATGAAGACGGGCAAGATCGTGTGGCAGGAGGCCCAGCCGGGTGGCGGCTCGGGCGCCGTTCTCTACGCCGACGGTAATCTCATCATCCGCTACCAGGGCAAAGAGGTGTGCCTCATCGGCGCCACTCCTGAGGGCTACAAGCTCAAGGGCAAGTTCACGCCCCCCGGCCAGCCCGGCATGGGCGGCCCTGCCTGGGCGCACCCCGTCATCAGCGACGGCAAGCTCTACCTCCGCCACGCCAACTACGTCTTCTGCTACGACGTCAAGGGGAACTGAGCGAAGCGGCGTCCCGCTGTCGCTGCCCGCCTACAGCCACGAACCCTCCCGAAGATCTCAGTGCCTTCAGGAGGATCTTGCCTGGGTGTCTGGCGAAGCGAGCGGTCGCGCAACTGGTGCCGTACCGCCAAGACGCGGGCGATGCCACGCTACCTGCCAACGCAGAACACGCTCTTCTGGCCGACAAGGAAGAGGCACCCACCCGCCACGGCGGGCGAGGGATGGCTGCCGTCGCCCAGGTCGTTGGTGGCGAGAACTCTGAACTCCGGGCCGGCCTGGACGACGTAGCTCTTGCCGGCGTTGGCGAAGAAGAGACGCCCCTGCGGGTCGGCGAGAGGGCTGGCCCAGCTGGAGGAGATGCCCTCGAGCCGCTTGGAGTACACCTCCTTGCCTGTCGCCGCCTCCCAGCACCGCAGCGTGCCCTGGTCGTAGAGGCGATAGACGTGTTCGCCGACGATGATGGGCGAACTCAGGCCTCCGCCCGAGCCGACCTTCCACTTGATGTGCGTCGCCGTCACGTCGCCCTCGCCCGTGGGGTCCACAGCGGCGCCCGGGCCGCCGCGCCCGTTGTCGAAGTAGACGATCCCCGCGCCATAGGCCGGGGACGATGTCTCCCCTGCCCCGCCGCACCACCAGAGGGTCTTGCCCGTGGCGGGGTCGAGACTGCGCAGGGCGTCGGGCACGCGCCCCAGGCCGCCGGCGAGAACGAGCATCTGCGGCTTGCCCTTGACCTCGATGATCGTGGGCGTGCTGTGGCCGAAGCCCATCGTCGGCTGCTTCGCCTCCCACTTCACCTCGCCCGTAGCCTTGTCGTAGGCCGACACCCGAGAGTTCTGCGGCACGGTTTCATAGGCAAAGATCAGCGTGTCCTGATAGAGAATCGGGCTGCTGCCCACCGTGACGTCGAAGTCGCCCGGCACGAGTTCCCTCCGCCACACGACCTTGCCATCGTAGTCGAGGGCGGCGAGCACCTTGGAGCCGAAGGCAGCATAGACGAGCTTGCCATCGGTGCAAGGCGTTGGGGCCGCGTAGCCGCCGCCGGGGCCGCTGCGGAAGTCGTTCCGCAGCCACGGGCCTGGCGGCACCTGCGTGTCCCAGAGCAGCTTGCCGTCGGCTGTGTCGTAGCACAGCACGTGATGCTCAGGCATCACCTTGCCGTCCGGCTTGCCCTCCCCCGGCCACCGCACGGTGGAGACGAACAGGCGATTGCCCCAGACAATGGGGCTGGCGTGTCCCTGGCCCACGAGCGGCGATTTCCAGCGCACGTTCTCGTTGTCGGCTCCGCCCCAGGTGAGGGGCAGGCTGACCTCCCTTGTGTAGCCAAGCCCCGTCGGCCCGCGGAACTGGGGCCAGTTCTCCTCCCCTGCCCAGGCGAACCTGGCGGCCACAATGGCCAGGCACAGCGTTGCTGCGACTGTAGATTGGCGGCATGCCACGCCGGGGCCTCCTCTGCGGGTGATGGGATCAGCCTGGGGCAAGCGCCAGGTCCAGCGCCAGCAGTTCTCGGACGAGTTCGTCGTGGGCGTTGGCATAGGGGAGGCTGGCGCAGATGAAAGGCACCATGTCGGCCGCGTAGCCGCCGCGGGCGGCCGCCGTGCGGTCGGGGGCGTAGCCGACGCTGTCGTTGACGAAGCTGCATACGAGGGTGGTCGGGCCTTTGGACGCGGCGACCACGTCGTTCCTGATGGCCTGAAAGGTCTCGAAGCCGGAGCCGAGGATGGCGACGGACCCGATGCGCATGCCGGCGACCTCTGTGGGCTCGGCCAGCGGCTGGCCCGCCGCGGCCTTCGCGAGGAGGCGCCGCAGGGCGGTGACGTAGACCATCGCCATGCGGACCTCGTGGGGGGCGTCCGTGGCGTCGAGCTTGTGGAGCTTGGGCTCGTACTCGGCGAGGAGTTCGCGGAGCTTTCCGACGCCCCAGGGCTTGCGGGCGAACGTGACGTGGCGGCGGGCCGAGGCGAGGCGGTCGGCGGCAAAGGGCTTCGCCGCCGCGATGCCGCGCCGAACCGCATTGGCGTAGCGGCCGGCGATGACGTCGAGGGCCAGGAGCGACTCGGTCTCGGGCTTGTGGCAGACGCAGGTGTTGACGTCGCCCTGGGCGCCCTGAAGGAAGAGGCCGACGGAGCCCGGATGCTCTCGCTCGACGAGGTTCGTGGCCACGCCCGCGTAGTCGCCGTGGATATAGCGGGTGGCCTCGCAGCAGACGACGGGGTGGCATCCGAAGTAGCTGACGAAGCCGAGCAGTCTGCCCTCGGCTTGCGCCGTCAGGACGTGGCAGGTGGTGTCGGTGAGTTCGGGCTTGGCGGGGCGCCAGTCGTCGCGGAGCACGACTTCGAGCGGCTGGGCGTCCTGGTCGTACTCGCGGTTGCAGCCGATGCCCTCGCAGGGCACCGCAGCGTGGGCGAGTTCGGCCTCTTCGAGGCGCTCGAGGGCCTGGAGGCAGGCTTTGGCGATGCGGCTGGGGAGGGTCTCGAGGTAGGGCGGATCGGGCTCGCCCCAGCCGATGTAGGGGCCGGTGCACGGGCCGCTGTGGGTGTGGGAGGAGCACAGGAGCACGGCATCGGGGGCGAGGCCGGCCCGCTCGCCGAGGATCGCGCGCAGGCGCCCGGTGATGGACAGTGCGGTGCCGATGAGATCGAGGGCAACAAGGACTTGGCGGCGGCCGTCGAGTTCCATCGCCATGGCCCGCGCCCACAGGCGGTCGCGCACCTCGATGCTCTTGCGGCATCGGAACGGCCCGAAGCCGCACAATTCGACGCCCACCCGCGGCGTGATGTCGTCTTTCGCGAAGCCGATGCGCATCGCTGGGCCTCCTGGGGGTCACTGTCAGAGCCGGCACGATTGGCAACATACTTGCTCGGTGCGTGTGTGTCAACTAGAATCGAAGCGCACCATAGGACCAACGTTGTGAATGGAATGGACACGATGGACACGCGCAAGGGGCGAGTCCACAATGTCCCTCGCGTCCACCGCATCTGATGAGAGGAGTTGCGGCATGGCCATGGCTCGTATGGGTGTGCTTCTGGCCACAGCCTGCCTCATGCAGCGGTGCGCCACGCTGGCGGGCGCCGACCCGGCTCGCGTCGTGGTGCCTGCTCCGCCCGAGATTGCACCCGACAAGGCACTCACGCTCGTTGGGCAGGGCCTCCGGACGGCCATTGTGATCGGCGACGCCCAGCCGCCCTACCAATTCCCCTACTGGGGCGGGCACGCGATCCTGCGGCAGTTCCTCGAGTACATCACGCGGCAGCCCGTGCCCATCATCAAGGCGAGTGACGCCGAGACCGAGAGGAACGCCCTCCCCCACGGCGTGCGGCTCTGGGTGGGCGACCAGCCGCGCGTGCGCGAAGTCCTCGGCAAGCAACTCGACGCGCTGGACGACGACGGCTTCATCATCCGCGCCGTGGGCAGCGACGTCTACATCGCAGGCAAGCACGATTGGGGCACGCACTTCGCGGCCTACGATCTGCTCGAGCGTTTCGCCGGCTGCCGATGGTACGCCCCTGGCCCGCGCTTCTGGGAGCCGGCGAAGGACGGCGTGGTCGGCCTCTTCCACATCGTGCCTACGGCGCCCACGGTACGCATACCGGCCGACACGAGCATCGTGGAGGAGCCATCGTACAGGATGCGCTGGATGCGCCTGGTGCCGCGGCACGAGTTCCGCATGCGCCTCCGCGACAAGTTCCACCACAATCTCTCGACCCTCATCCCGCCCGAGCCTTTCGGCAAGGAGCGCCCCGCCTTCTTCCCCGAGATCCAGGGCAAACGCTACATCCCGCCGGCGGGCCGCGAGTACGACTTCCAGCCCTGCACCACGAACCCCGCGGTTGTCGAGCACGTGGCCAGCTCGATCATCGCTCACTTCGATAAGCACCCACAGGACGGCAGCTTCAGCATCGGCATGAACGATTCGGGCCGTTACTGCGAGTGCGCGAAGTGCCAGGCCGCGGCGCCCGCGACGCTCACGGACAAGGAGCACCGCATCGCCTACGCCTTCTTCGCCTTCTACAACCAGGTGGCCGAGCGCGTGGCGGCCAGGCACCCGACGAAGCGCCTCGGCTGCCTGGCCTACGCCGTGCTCTCGGAGCTACCGGCCGGCGTCATCAAGCTCCACCCGCTCATCGTGCCCTACCTCACACGCGACAGCGCCCAACTCTTCGACCAACGCGAGATCGCCGAGTTCCGCGAGAAGGTCACCCGCTGGCACTCGCTCGCCGCCCGCATGGGCATCTACGAGTATGTCTACGGCACGGGCTTCGTCATCCCCCGCATCTACAACCGTTACCTCCTGAAGAACATCGCCGAGCGCTACGGCGTGGGGGTGGACGGCTTCTACGCCGAGGACTACCCGAACTGGGGCCTCGACGGCCCGAAGTACTGGCTTATCGCCCGCATGCTGTGGAACTGCAAGCTCGACCCCGAGGAGTTGAAGCGCGACTACTTCACCAAGCTCTTCGGCCCTGTGGCCGACACGATGCGCGCCTACTTCGAGTTCCTCGAGGAGACCTGGTGCACGCAGACGCTCGAAAGCCCTCGCAGCAACTACCGCTGGATGTTCGACCCGAAGCAGCTAGCCATCTTCTCGCCCGCCGTGTGCGACAGGGCCTGGGCCATGCTGGAGGAGGCCGAACGAGCGGCGCAGGGCTACATCGCAGCGACCGATGGGGAGAAGAGGGCGTACTGCCAGCAGGTTGCCCGGCGCGTGGACTACTTCAAGACCACGTTTGCCCTCACCCGTGCCCTCTCACAGGCCTATGCGGCGCGGCAAGCCGAGCCAGGGACCAGAGCCGCCGAGCCGCCCGGCCTCCAGGGGGCCTACGACCGCGTCATGGCCCTCCAGATCGAGGAGTTCGGACCGCTCTCCCCCATCGAGTACAGCGAACTCGTCCGCCGCTACGTGCGATGAGGCCGCGCCTACTGCCCTCGTACTCCGGCGGCCTCCGCCGCGGCCAGGAAGAGGCGGCGGGACCGGTTCTGCCAGCCGCAGTGGTACTGCTCCATGCTGTGGATGATCGAGTTGCCGACGAAGAAGGTCGTCGCGTCGAAATGGTCGGCTAGGGTCTTCCTGAGACGTGCGGCGAGCGGCGCAGGCACGCGGCCGGCCTCGATGGCCTGCTCGATGCCGATGCGGGCCTCGGCCTCCTGGATGCCTTCGAGGAGTGTTTCGAACCGGGCGCCGGACTGGGCTCCCGCCTCGCCCGGCCAGAGGAGGAACAGGACGGGGACGCCCGTGATCCAGCGGGGCGGCTCCATCGCCTCAAAGTGGATGCCGGCCCATTCGTCGGCGCCGACCCACGCGAAGCCGTTCCGTCCCATCGCCAGTGCGCGGTCCACCATCACGCGATAGGCGAAGGGGTGCGACGTGGTGTGGAGGGCGAACGAGGTGCCCCCGACGCGAGGGCTGGCCAGGTGAATGCAGGGGCTGCGCCAGCCCTGATCGTCGCGGAAGTTCCGCCAGCCGCCCTGGTAGCGGATGTCGGTGATCACCTGGTAGAACCGATCGTTGAGGCAGTACTTCGCGTTGTACATGATCTCGTGGCCATAGGCGGTCCAGAAGACGCTCGGCGCCACGGCGGCCAGGACGTCCTTGAGCTGCGGGTCGGCCTCGGCCTCCAGCGGCGCGCCCCAGTACATGGCCCTGTCGAGGCTCCGGGCCTTCATGTGGGCGACGAGCGAGGGGGCGAATGCCTCCCACATCGGGCGGTCCACGGGCAGGAGCTCGGCGACGCCCGTCGCCTCGTCGAGCACGCTCACCTGGGCCGGGGCGTCGGGGTTCACCTGGCTCCTCATCCCCTGCATCACAACGAACTGGACCACGCGCGGCGGCCCGCCGTGCTTGACTGCCAGATCAAGATAGCGGTCGAGTATGGCGTAGTCGAAGGCCCACTGGCTCCCCCGGCGACGCCAGCGGATCATGGAGTCGGCGCGGTTGCCAAACTCGGTGCGCGCGATGACCGGCACATTGAGCCAAGCATTGCCGATGCGCCCGAGTTGCCGGAAGCTGGCGTCGAGGAGCTTGAAGTGCTCGTCGGACCAGAGCTTCACACCGTACTGCTTCGCCACGCCATAGGGGTTTTGCATGCAAGCGACGAAGGTCTTGAAGTCCCATGGGTCTGGCAGCCGCCAGGGGATGACCTCGGCCTCGACGGGCAGGATGGCAGGCTCCATCCCCTTCGCCGTGACCTCGATGGTGCCGCGATAGGTGCCCGGCGCCGTGCCGGGCGGCACACGGAGCGAGAGCCAGATGGGCCGCGCGGCATCGGGCGGCAGGAAGGCCGCCGGGTCTGGGATCAGCTGGTCGTACAGCCAGGGGCCGTCGCCCTCCATCCTGGCGAAGGACGCGAGCCGCGCCGCATCGGGGAAGGAGGCCCCCAGGCCGCGCTCGTCCCCCAGGCTCCTCAGGCTCCATTCCGATGCGGGAAAGGGGGCCATGTGGGAGGCGCGGGTAGCCGTAGCGGGCAGCCTGGCGCCCCCTGATGCCACGAGGTCGCTCACCCGCGCGCGAATGTCGGCGAGGGGTCTCTCCGTGCCGATGGCGATCTGCGCGGAGAATGTGCCGTTTCCCACGGCCACGAATCGCACCGAGCCCGGCTCCTCGCCGGGCGGCAGAAAGTCGGTGGAGAGGGTGCGATGGTGCACGTCCTCTGCCCACACCTGGACTCCTCTGGGCCGCGACCCGATGGGCCGTGCGCTGCTGGTCGCCGAGTGCAGTTCGACGCGGATGAGTCGGCCGTGAGGCCACGGACGCTGCGGTCCGCCCCAGTTCGGCTGGATCGGGTTCGCGAGCACCGCGGGATGGAAGCAGCTCGCGCGGATTTCGACGGCAAGCACGTTCACCCCCTTGCGCACAGCGGCCGAGGGGAGGGCGATGGGGCCAAGCGAGCGTTGGGCCAACGCTGCGCCCTTCGGGGCATATGCCTCGGGCGGGTAGTCTTCCCCTGGCGTGTCGGGGGCCAGCTCCCCCGCGGGCAGATGGCCGCGGGCAACCTCGCGGCCGTTGAGGAATACGCGCACCCCGCCGCTGTAAGCCAACTGAAGGGTGAGGGCCTCCGGCTCCGCGAGGGCGAATCGCGCGCGGTAGCAGGCCGCGAGCAGGCGCAGGTCCACGCTCTCGTCGTACTGGCCCAGGTTGATGCTGCTCACGCCTGGCGTGGGACCGCCCTGGAAGAAGCCGCGGTCGCGCACCCAGCCGCTGTCGTCGAAGTCCGCCGCCATCCAGCCGTCCGGGGGCGGGGGCGTGGGGACGGGGTCGTTCGAGCGGTGGCCGTCGGCGCCCATGCCGACGACGGCGTGGTCGCGCCAGTCCGCCTTCGCGGGGTCCATGCCCTTCGCCTGGAGTGCCCTTTCTGTGTCGCGCTTCACCCGCTCCGCCAGGCGTCCTTGGAGCCACTTGCCGCGGTCTGCCCTCAGAGCGGCGGGCGAGATGCGGCTCGTGCCGAACTGGTAGTAACGCCGCCAGTAGCACTGCTCGTTGAGGACGAGAGTGCCCTCTTCGGCCTGCACCGCGAGGGGCGAGAGCGCGAGGCACCCCAAGAAGAGCCCTCTGATGCTCATATTCGTCCTATCTCTTGCCAATTAGAGACGCAACTTCGGCGGCGGCGTAGAGGCGGCGCGAGCGGGCCTCCTGCTATGGGGTCGGGACGAGTTTCGCCATGAAGGCGTCGGCTCCGCCGGCAAGGGTCTTCTGGGCGGCGTTGGGGGTCACGGGGAAGTCGGGCGAGGAGGTGTTGCCGACGAGGTAGACCTCGCCCTTCGGGCCGAGGGCGATGCTGCGGATGAGGTCGCCGCTCTTTCCGCCAAGATAGGTGGCATAGAGCAGCTTCGAGCCGTCGGGGCTTACGATGGCGAACACCCCGTCGCCGCCCTCGATTGCGCCATCGCCGCCGGCGAAGGTGGCCTGGACCGCATCAGGGGTGACAGGGAAGTCACGGGAGGTTGTGGTGCCGACGATGAGGATGTTGCCCTGGGGGTCGGGGGTGGGCATGAGGAAGAACTCGCCGCCCGAGCCGCCCAGGAGCGTGGAGAAGGCGAAGCGCCGGCCGTCGGTGGCCAGCTTGGCCAGGAAGCCGTCGTTCCTGCCCTTCAGCTCGCGTTGGAGAGCCTTCTCCGTCGTCGGGAAATCGGGCGACCCGCTGACCCCTGTGAGGAGAAAGGAGCCGTCGGGCAGGAGAAGCGGACAATGCTCGGCGAATTCGTTTCCCTTCCCACCCAGGTAGGTTGCGTAGAGGATGCGACTGGCATCGGGCGAGAGCTTGGCGAGATAGCAGTCGGACTCCCCGCCGCGTTTCGGTTGGGGCGCGCCCGGGGTGACGGGGAAGTCGTCGGACTTCGTGTGGCCTGCGACATAGAGGTTCCCCGCTGCGTCGAGGCGGACACCCATGATGGCGTCGTCCTCGCCGCTGCCGCCGAGGAGGGTGGCGAAGATGAGGCCCGAGCCGTCGGCCTTCAGCCGCACGATAGCGGAATCGCGCGGCCCCTTGCGCCTGGGCTGCACCACGCCAGAGGTGGTGGGGAAATCGGGCGAGCTGCTCGTGCCGACGACGTAGACCGAGTCGTCGGGGCCGATGGCAAGGCCGCCGCGCGGGAAGTCGTCGCCCGAGCCGCCGACGTAGGTGCACCAGAGGAGTTTCCTGAGGTCGGGCGAGAGCTTGGCGACGAGCATGTCGGACGGCCCGCCGCCGAACTTGGGCTGGAAGCAGCCCTCGGTGGTCGGCGCGTCGGTCGAGCGGGTCGCGCTCGTTATGACCACGTTGCCCTTGGAGTCGAGCCCCATTCCGTAGACATTGCGCTCCTGCTTCGAGCCGCCGAAGTAGGTGGCTGCGAGGATCTTCGAGCCGTCGGGGCTGAGATGCAGCAGGGAGCAATCCCCGCCGTAGATGCCGCCGTGGCCCAGGGCCGGGTCATCGCCCGCATAGGCCGGTTGGACCACGCCCTCGGTGGTCGGCAGGCCGGGGGAGCAGACCTGTGCGCCGACGAGCACCGAGCCGTCGGCATACACGATCACCTCCCGCGCCTGGTCCCAGCCGCTGCCGCCGAAGTAGGTGGCGTACTCCACCCTGTACCTGGGCTGCCCCGCAAGGGCAAAGGCACAGGAGACCGAGAGAGCAATGCAGAAGGCCAAGTGCTTCATGTCGGCTCTCCTACCTCTCTGGGAAACTGAGCGGATTCAGCGGGTCGGTGCCCGCCTTCTTCTCCTCCTCGTTGGAGTAGCCGTCGCCGTCGGCGTCGGGATCGGCGTTGTCGCCGATGCCGTCGCCGTCGGTGTCGCGCCACTCCTTGGGGTCGCGCGGGAAGGCGTCCCAGGGAGTGACCGAGGCGTTCGGCACGCCGTCGCCATCCCAGTCGAGCTCCTCGTTGTCGGGAATGCCATTCTTGTTGAGGTCGTCGGCCTTGCCGTCGCCGTCAATGTCGGCGTCCATGCTATCGCCGATTCGATCCTGATCAACGTCGGCCCATTCCTCGCGTTCGAGGGGGAAGGCGTCCTTGGCGTCGGGGGTGCCGTCGTTGTCGTCGTCCTCATCCTGGTCGTTGGGCTTGCCGTCGCCATCGCTGTCGGGTGGGGCGGCCCCGGTGATGAGAAGGGCGAGGTCAATCTTGAATGGCGGCGCGGTGAACGTCTGCTTGCCGGCGGCGGCGTCGAACCGTGCGAGGATGGCGGCATCGGTGGGGCTGTACCAGTAGCCCTTGGCGGCCTGGGGCACGTCCACGGTGACCCCGAGGTTCTTCACTTCGCCGCGGTCGTGGTCCCACGTGTGGTGGCGGTGCTGGCCGGCGGGAGTCTGTGCGCATTGGGCGCAGGCGCCGTGGTGGAGGTAGACGCCGGCGCGCTGGTCGGAGCGGAGGCCGTACGCTCGGACGTCTTTGGCCTGCGGCCCGGCCAGTTGGATGGGCGCGGGCTTCACGCCAGCATCCAGGCAGTATGAGAAGTCCTGAAGGGCCTTGGTGTACTGCCGCTCCTCGGGGCCGATCCAGATGTTCATGTGGTGGCCGTCCTTGGCGTAGGACGTTTCCCAGAAGATGAAGCTGATCTGGTTGAAGAAGGCGCTCCAGAGGCGCACGCGCATGCGGCGGGCGGAGCCGGGGTCCCACACGCCGCCGATGCCCTGGGGGATGAGCTCGGGCTTGCCGCCGCCGTTGCCCTGCTCGCCGTAGACGACGGGCTTGCCGTGCCGCTTGTGGTTCCTGGCGTTGCCGGCCGATGCCTGGTCGGAGGCGAGTTCGTCCTCGCGGCCGTACCAATGGGGGGCCGAGATGTCGATGCCGGCCAGGTCGGGCCGCTCCCAGCTTGTGGCCACGGGCTTGTGGTAGGGGTCAATGGACTTGAGATACGGGATGGTGATGGCGTACCACCCGTCGGCGGCTTTCTGCTCGTTGAGGAGTTCCCAGAAGTCCACGTAGGCGCCCCAACGGTCCACCGAGTACTTGATGAGGGCTTTGACTTTGGCCATGCCCTGCTCGTCTTCGGGCTGGTCATTGAAGACGCGGGCGAAGCCGAAGATGCCATAGAAATTGCGGATGCCGTGCTTCATCGTGAGTTGGAGCATCTCGTCCACCATCGCGGCCTGTTCCCAGCGGATGCGAGCGGGGGTGGCGGCCTTCGCGTCGTAGTGGATGTCGAAGACAGGAATGGAGAAGTTGTGGGGCGAGAAGCGCCAGAGGTTGAAGCCGGCGCGGGCGTGGCGGCCGAAGTAGACGTCGCCGTTCTGTGGATTCATCGAGGGGCCGCGGGCGAACATCGCGCCAGGCGGCGGCGCGGGGCGCTCGCCGCCATGGGTCTCGAGGCGGAAGGGGCCTTCCATGGACTTCTGGTCCATGGCCGAGCCATTGTGGTTGCCGTCGAACACGCCGTCCTGGGTGCCGATGGGCCAGAAGGGGCCGCCGTCTTCGTGGATGAAGGTGAAGGGGTTGGCTGGATTGATGCGCACCCAGCCCCTGGGTTGAACGCGGGGCGTCACAACCTTGAACGACCCGCCGCCCTTCGCACTCTCGCCCTGGGCATTGCGGAAGGTCCACTCGAAAGCCCAGTCCCCCACCTCGCTGGGGGCGTAGCGGGCCTTCCACGTGTCGGCGGGGTCGCAGGGCCAGGTCGCCTCGGAGCGCGCCCTGCCTTTGCCGTCCTTGAATTCACGGATGATCGGCTTCTGGGGCTTGCTCGATCCGTAGAAGAAGCCGCCAACCTTGGGCTTCTTGCCACTGGGCGAGATGAACTCCACTTCGATCGTCACCTCCCAGTTCGGGTCGGAGTACTTGCCCTCGTGCTGGAAGGTGAGTTCGAAGACCTGGTAAGGCATCAGGCGGGGGGTGTTCTGAGTGGCCTTGACCTCTAGTGCCCAGGCGGGCGCGAGGCCGCCGAAAGCTGCCGCCAACGCAATCGGCCATCGCATCGGTGTCACCTCCGTCACCTGAGGAAATCGGGCAGATAGCTATCGCCGGCGCCCTTCAGTTGAAGCCCCTTGCGCTCCTCCTCGCGCTGGCGGCGCTCGGCCTCGCGGAGCGCGAGGTAGGAGCCGTGCGAGAGGCGGTCCTCGTTGCCCGGCCCGGCGATGACGACGATGGAGCTCTCGGCCATCAGGCGCTTCTGCTTGGCGTTGATGTGGTAGCAGCGGCTCTGGCAGAGGCCACAGCCGTTGCACTTGTCGGCGAGCACGACGGGCGCGGAGAAGCCGCTGCCCTCGACCGGCTGGCCGTCGTCGCCGACCTCGACGTGGACGCGGACGAACTCGATGGCGTCGTAGCCCGCGGCCCTGCACTCGTCGAAGCACATCTGGCAGGCTTCGGTGCCCAGGTACGGCAGGCAGGTGGCCTCGTTGACGATGGCCAGGCCGATGCGGGCCGCCCGCTTCTCGTCGAGCGGCAGGGCGCGAATCGCGCCCGTGGGGCACACCTGGCCGCAATTGTTGCACTTCGGCTCGCAGCCCACCCAGTCGGGCGCCAGGCGCGGTGTCCACAGGCTCTCGAAGCCCCCCTCGAAGCCCATCGGCTGAAGGGCGTTGAAGGGGCAGGCCTTGAGGCACTGGCCGCAGCGGACGCACAGTTGGAGGAACCGCGGCTCGGGCACGCTGCCCGGCGGGCGCAGCGGCGGGGCGTCGGGGGGAGCGCCGCGAAGCTGCCGCATGCCGCTCGCCACCACCAAGCCGGCACCTAGGCCAGCGGCGAAGCCACGACGAGAGAGAGGCCGGTCGCTGACGCAAGGGACCTGTGGGCGGGGCGTCTCTGCCCCGCGAAGGGCGACGCGGGGCACCGAGGCCCCGCCCACGCTCCTCCACCCGAAGTGGATGGCGCTGACCGGGCAGGCGCGGGCGCAGCTCTGGCAGAAGGTGCAGTCGAGGGGGCGGGTGGTGAAATCGGGGTTGATCGCGTCGAACGAGCAGGCACGGACGCACTTGCCACACTCGATGCAGGCGTCTGTCACCCTCCGCTCGGTGAGCCGCAGGGTATTGGCGGCGGAGAAGACGGCCCCGCTCGGGCACAGGCAGCGGCACCAGAAGCGCGCCCCAAGCAGGCCCAACACGATTGTGAAGGCGAACAGGCCGATGGAGAGCCAGTGCCCGGCGTGCATCGGCGGGATGAGGTACCAGCCCTTGGCGAACCCCAATTGCAGGGGGGCGACGAGATACATCATGGCCCGAGTGAACACGGGGGTTGCGGCGACGAAGCCGCTGAGGAGCACCCCACACACCGCTGCGGCCAGCACGCCGGCGAGCAGGTAGTATCTCAGATGCACCCACCAGCCGCGCTTCTTGACGTGGAGGCTTTTCATCCGCTTGCCCACCGCCCAATTGAAGGCGTCGAGGAGGGTGCCGAAGGGGCAGGCGTAGGAGCAGAAGCCACGCGGGATGACAAGGCAGATGGCGAGCAGCACGCCCGCCCAGGCGAGCGGCCAGACCCACGCCCGCGCCGCGAGGGCCGTCGAGACGCTCACCAGCGGATCGAGGGCGAGGAAGGTCTCGGCCTCGACGATCTCGCGCGCGGCCCGCGCCTCGGCGTGATGCCGTACGTCATAGGGCCAGCAGACGTAGAAGAAGAGGGCGAGGAAGACGAAGAAGCAGGCCGACTGAATCGGCCAGCGGAGTTTGCCAAGGACACGGAACAACAGGCGCCCTCGATCTGGCTCGGGGTAACCGCCGGGGACAGTCTCAGCCGCCCGCGTGCCAGAGGGCAGCGGGGGGCACGAGTTCCATCACGTGAACGTCGGAGCTCCAGAAGAGCTGGATGCTGGCCGGGCCGAAGCGGTCGCGCACGTTGCCGCCGCGGCAGTCCACCTCGAGGCCGGCCAGGCCCTTCTTGAGCTCGATGGCGGTCCCGCGCGGGGGCAGGGGGCCGGGCTCGGCGGCAGGCGAGGTGCTGGCGCTCCGGCACAGCGCCAGCAGGAGGCACACGGGGCGCGCGCCGCTCATTTCATCGCCCCCGCAAGCGCCTTGGCGGTCGCGTTGACGATGGCCTCGGAGGTGATGGTGGCGCAGGTGACGGCGTCAATCCCCTTGACGCTCTGCTTGGCCACAATCCGCTCGGGGACAGCCAGGAGCGAGTTGTAGTACTGCTTGTCCTCATAGCGGCTCACTCGGACCGATTCGATGCGGCCGGCGGCGACGGAGACGGTGACCTCGAGCGGCCCGGCGTAGGACACGCTGGTCGCGCGATAGGCGCCGTCGGGGATGCGTTTGAGGTCCAGGGCGTCGTAGACCTTGATGGCGTCAATATTGGCCTGGGCGCGGTTGCGCAGGCGCTCGATTTGGCCCTTGCGCTGGCCGACGGGTTGGATTTCGAGGACCTTCTGGTAGCGGGCCAGGGCCTCGGGGTAGCGGCCGTGGAGGCGGCAGACGTCGCCGGCGGCGAGGTGGCCTTCGGCCGCCCAGCTCGCATCGCCCCGCTCGTCGGGGCGTGTCATCGCGGCGGCGAGGCGGAGTGCCTTTTCGGGCTCGCCCATTTCGGACCAGAGCTTGACGATGCCGGCCGACACGTAGCCATCCACCTCGCGCATTTTGGCCACGGCCATGGCCTTGCTGCCCAGGCGCCAGTAGCATTCGGCCAGGCGCACGGTGTTGGACACGCTGAGCTTCTGGCAGGTGGCCACCTTCTCCCACCAGAAGGCGGCCCGCGCCCAGTCCTGCATCAGGTTGAAGTAGCTGTTGGCCAGCGACTCCATGGTGCGGGTGAGCACGGGGGGATTGTCCTTGTGGACGGTGAGCAGGTGGTGAAGGAATCGGATGCCGCTCTTCCAACGGCCGGGGTTCTCGTTGATGGTGCTCCAGAGGTACTGGCCGATGTTCTTCGAGGGGTTCCATGGCCCTTGGGGCTTCTCGGGCCAGGAAAGGTCGAGGCTCTGCGGGTAGTCGAGGGGCGTGGCTTCGTACCACTCGGGCGGCGTGGCGCCCGCCTTGCGGATGAGGGCGGCCACTTCGGCTGGCGACCGCGCGCCGGCTTTCGGGCTCGGCTCCGCCTTTGCCTCGGGCTCTGGGTCCGATGCGACGGGGGCCTGGGCGGCCTGCGGCGTCTCGTCGTCGTCGGGCGTCTCGCCGTGTTCGGGCGGCTGCGCCTTCGGGGCGGCCTTTGTGTCGGTGCCAGGCTTCTCGTTCAGCACGATGCGCCGGCCGCCGATGACGACGGCGTGGATGCGCGAGAGGGGGAACTTCATCTTCGTCTCGGCCCCGCCCATGGTCACGTTGAAGGTGATGGAGTCCTTGGACTCCTCGACCACGCTGCCGCGGATCCGCTGGCCGTTGAGGAGCTCGACCTCGTCGGCGAGCGAGAAGCCCGACACCAGCAGCGCGCCGACGATCAGCATTGGCGTCACGTGAACCCGCATGTTCGGTTTCTCCAAGGCCCTGGGTCGCGATCTAAGCACGAAGGGGCGCTGGCCGTCAAGCGCGGCGCCCGATCGCACGTCCGGGCCATCCCACGGCAGACGCGGCGTCATTCCGCCTGTATCTTGCGCAGCACCTCGACGAGGCGGACGCTCTTGCCCTCCTGATGGGCGAGGCCGGCCGCCACGCGGTCGCCCGCGCGCAGGGTGCCCAGGGCTTCTGCGAGAGCGGCGGGCAGGCCGTCGCGCTTCACCGACACGGTGAGCAGCTTGCCGGCAAGGCCCTCGGGGTTCTTCGCCGTGCTGGACTGCCAGACCCTCGTTACCCTGTCTGCGCGAAGGACCAGGACGCCTTCGCCCTTGCCGACCACCACGCCTTCGATCATGCCGCGGAAGCCGGCCACGTCGTCGGCCGTGGCCGCCGGGGCGGCGGCGTCGGTGCGGGCTTCGGGCTTCGTCTCGCCGCGGCGCTCGCCCTCGCCGTCGCGGGCGACCTTCTTCTCGCGCCAGAATGCCTCGTCGTCGCCGTCGCGGCGGACGGGCTTCTCGCGGCGTTCGCCCTCCGCGTCGGGGGCGATCTTCTTCTCGCGCCAGCCGCCTTCGCCATCGCCTTCGGTGCGCACCTTCTTCTCGCGCCAGCCGGCGTCGCCCTCGCCCGAGGGCTTGTCGCGCTTCGGCTCGGCGGGCGGGTCGAGGACGCGGTACTTCTTGACCACGAGGCCCGGCTCGATGCCGTCCTCGCCCGGCGTCGTCTCGCCCACCAGGCGCACGCGGCGGCCGCTGGCCTCGTCTACAAGCTTCGCGCCGTCCGCCTCCTTGAGGATGCGGTAGACGGTGACCTTCTCGCGCACGCCCTCGTCGGTCTCCTTGCGCTCGACGACTTTGAGGAGGCCGGCGCAGTCGCGATCGGGCGTGGCCTTCACCCAGCCCTCGAGTTCGCGGAGGCCTTGGGGAGGCGTCTCGGTCTTCTTGACGCGCGCGTGATGCTCGCCTTCGCCCTCGGGGGCGGCTTCGACCTTCTTGACGCGGGCGTGGCTTTCGCCGTCGGGGGCGATCTTTTTCTCACGATGGTGGCCTTCGCCCTCGCCCTCCGAGCGGGCCGGCCGCTCGCCCTCGCCGCCTTCGGTCTCGGCCTTGCGGAGGAGTTCCATCACGGAGAGGCGGAAGCCCTGGATGTCGAACGCCTCGACGATGATCTGGTCGCCCTTGCGCAGGGACTCAAGCGTCTCGAGGTGCTTCTCAAGCATGCGGTTCTCGGGGACCACGACCTCGATGGTCTTGCCAACGGCCAGCTCGGGGTGTTTCGCCTGGCTCTGGGGCCATGTGGTGGCGACCTTGTCAATCTTCAGCATGAACTCGCGCGCGACCTCGCTCGTGATGGTGCCGACGAGGATGCCCTTGAAGCCCTTGAGCTCGGGGGGCAGGGTCGGGCGCCCGGCGTCGCCGCCGGCGAACACCTGGCTCATGCCAGGGCCCAGCACCGCCACGTCGCCGAAGTGGCAGGCCACCACCCCGGTCACCACCATCACTGTCACAACGGCCGACTTCTTCAGCGTCCCCATGTCGCGTTCTCCTTTCTGCGATTCGGGGTATTCGACGCTGGTGAGGAACTCGGTGCCTTGGACCTCGATGGAGCCGATGGGCGTGAGGAGCGTGAAGCGCCCCTTGCCCGGGTCAATGCGGCAGATGGCGCGGCCGCGCTGGAGCTCGACCATTTCGCGGTGTGGCTGGCCGCGCACGATGGCCTGCGCGTTGGGGTCGAGCGCCACGCGGCAGTAGCCGCCGAGGGCGAGTTCGGCCCCGCCCGCCTCGGCGACGATGTGCTGGCCCCGCGAAAGCGCGGCGGAGCCCGTGCGGAGGATGCCGCCGTCGCCCAGGCGGAATGCGCCGGTGGCGATGGCTTCGTGCGCGCTGCGGCGGTTCGCCTGCAAGGCGACGTGGGCGGCGTAGAGCGCGCCGAGCAGCACGGCGGCGGCCGTGGCCCCGCGCATCCAGCGGCCGCGGCGGGCCGGGCGGCTCTGGATGGCGTGCGCCTTGGCGCGGAGCGTGGCCTTGGCGAGCAGGCGCTCGCGGCTGCGGGCCATGACCTCGGCATCGCCGCTCGCGAGGCGCTGGCGGAGTTGGCCCTCGAAGGAGAGGCTGGCCGCGGCCTCCTGGCGGCGGGCCGGGTCGGCGAGGGCGGCGGCCAGGGCGCGGGCCTCGGCCTCCGAGAGGGCCTCGCCCTCCAGCGCGCGGTCGAGGAGGTCGTGCCAGTGGCGGCTCATGGCGCCAGCTCCCCGGCCAGTTGGCCCTCCACGCATTGCTTGAGGGCCTGGCGGATGCGGAAGAGCTGCACTCGCACGGTGGCGGCGTTCCGGGAGAGCTGCTCGGCGATCTGGGTGATCCGCAGGCCGCGCTCGTAGCGGCGGGCCACGAGGTCGCGGTCCTCGGGCGAGAGGGTGCCGAGGCAGTGGTCGAGGGCGGCGTGGAGTTCGCGGCTGGCGGCGCGCGAGAGCGCGTCGTCGGCCTCCTCGGCCAGGAGCGACAGGTGGTCGGCCACGTCGCGCGCCAGCTTCTGCCGCTCGCGCCACCAGGTTTTCACCAGGTTGCGCACGGTGCCGCGGAGCCAGGCGCCGGCGTCGCCCGTGAACTCGCGCCCCTTTTCCAGGCGGTCGAAGGCGAGGAGGAATGCCTCGTGCACGATGTCTTCGGCCTCGGTGGCGCCGCGGGTGAGGAAGCGCGTGTAGCGCCACACGCCTTCGTAGTGGCGGTCAACCAGGGCCTCGAACCGGTGGCGCAGGCGGCTGATGGCGGCTCTCCTCGTGTCCTCGCTCGTTCCTTACATGGGGTACTGCGTGGCGGGAGTCAAACGTTTCACGGCTTTTCGGGTGCGATGCCATGTTGCGGCTTGGCAACATGGCGCCCATCTGTATCACCTGTGGGAGGGAGAGAGTGATACAGATGGGCAACTTCGGCCACGGAGGCGTCCGGATCGCCAAAGCGCCCCACCGTATCACCTTGGGAGGGTGATACAGATGGCAGCGGGGGGGCATCTGATTTGCCGAACTCGTCGGACTGGTCGGACTGGTTGGACTTGTCAGACTTGTCAGACTTGTCCGACGGGTCTGAGGCGTCCGAAACGGCCCCGGGGCGAATTCCGCCTTGCGCCAGACGCGCGGCCTGACATGAATGGAGCCATCGGTAACTGAACCTGAACGTGAACCCGAGCGTGAAGGGGAGAAGGAGGTGTGGCGATGAAGCATAGCGCACTCTCGCGCCGCCAGTGGCTCGCGCGCGCCGGCGCGGGCGCGGCGGCCCTGACGCTGGTGAAGCCCTGCGCGCTGGGCGGCGAGGGGCGCAAGGCGCCCAGCGATGTGATCACCCGCGCCACCATCGGCATCGGCGGCGCGCTCGCGGGCACCGTCCGCCCCAACGAGCCGGGCAAGCCCCCCTTCATGCTCGCGGTGTGCGACGTGAATGAGGGGCGGTTGCAGAGCGCGCTCAACAAGGCGGGCTCGCCCTGCGAGGGCTACGTGGACTTTCGCCGGGTGCTGGACCGCCAGGACATTGACGTGGTCTACATCGGCACGCCGCCGCACTGGCATGCGCTCATCTCGATCATGGCGATGCAGGCGGGGAAGGACGTGTTGTGCGAGAAGCCGATGACGCGCTTCATCGCCGAGGGCCGGGCGGTGGCGGAGACCGCCCGCCGCTACGGGCGACTCTTCCAGATCGGCACGTACGGGCGCTTCGGCGTCGTGGGCAACGACCGTACCTACAAGATCATGGCCAGCGGGGCGATCAAGGAGAACGGCCCTGTCGTGCGCTTCTCGCGCCCGCAGTACGACTGGAAGGTGAAGATGTGGAGCGGGCGCACGCATCTCGAGCCGCAGCCCGTGCCGAAGGGGTTCCACTACGACCTGTGGCTCGGCCCCTCCCCCACCAAGCCGTACCACCCGCATCGCGTGCACGGGAGCTTCCGCGGCTACTGGGACTACGATGGCGGCGGCCTGGCCGACATGGGCGAGCACTACCTCGACGGCCCGCAGTGCCGCTACGCGAAGGACCACACCAGCCCGGTCGAGATCGAGGCCTCGGCGCCCCGGCCCCAGCATGACGAGGCCGTGCAACTGTGGGGCTGGGTGACCCTGAAGTACGCCGACGGCACCACGTTCGTCCTCGAGAGCGGCGAGTGGGGCGGCCCCTGCCCCATCGAGGACCGTGGCCTGCCCGCCCTGACGCCCGAGCAGGAGAAGGTGGTGGCCGCCGTGCCCGACATGCCGCGGAAGTACGGCAGCGGCCCCGAGAGCTTCGAGGAGGCCGTGCGCCTGCGCATCCCGTGCGCGGGCAACGCCGACGTGTCGCACCGCTGCGCCACCCTGCTGCACCTGGCCAACATCGCCATCCGCCTCGGCCGCAAGCTCCGCTACGACCCCGACAAGGAGCAGTTCATCGGCGACGACGAGGCGAACCGCCTGGTCAACGTGCCCATGCGGGCGCCGTGGCACTTGCCTGTGTGAAGAGACCTGGTCAAGACCGGTCCTATCTGTCCTATGGGTCCCATCGGTCCTATAGGACGGATATGACGGATAGGACCGATAGGACAGCTCAGAGGAGACAGGGAAATGGTCATCAGCGGCAAGGGAGTTGTGTCGCGGGCACTGGTCTTCACGCTGGGCGTGGCGGGCATGGCCCTGGCCGGCGAGCCGCCCCAGGGCGTGGCCGCCCTCATCCAGAAGCTGCCGTGCGACAAGCCCGAGGACGCACAGGCGATCTTCCAGGAGATTCTCAAGGGCGCGCCCGACAGCCTCGTCGAGCTGACCAGGATGCTCAAGGCGCCCGGCCCGGACGACGACAGCAAGGTCCGCTTCGCCCTCCACGGCCTGGCGACCTGGGTGCAGCGCGCCGACGCGGCGGCCGAACGCAAGCTGTTCGCAGAGACCGTCGCGAAGCAGCTCGACGCCGACCTGGCGCCCGCGGTCAAGGGCTTCCTTATCCGCCAGCTTCAGCTCGCGGGCAAAGCCGAGGCCATCGCGCCCCTCGGCAGGTTCCTCACCGATGCCGAGCTGGGCGAGTACGCCACCCAGGCCCTGCTGGCGATGAACGACAAGGAGGTCGTGCCCGCGTTCCAGGAGGCGCTGCCGAAGGCCACGGGCGCCTGCCGCGTGGCGATCCTCCAGGCCCTGGGCGTGCTGCGCGCCGCGAAGGGCAACAGCGTCGCCCTGAACGCCGTGGGCGACAGGGAGCGCGAGACGCGTCTCGTGGCGGCGTTCGCCCTGGCGAACTCCGCCGACCCTTCGGCCGCGGGGCCGCTGCTCAAGGGCGCAGAGGCCGAGGAGCAGTGCGAACGCAGTCAGATGACCGATGCCGCGCTCCTCCTCGCCCGCCGCCTGGGCGAGACGGGCGAGAAGGCGGCCGGGGCGAAGCTGGCACGCCAGCTCCTCGCGAGCAAGGCCAGCGCCGTCCACGTCCGCTGCGCGGCCCTCATCGCCCTGGCAGCCGCGGCCGGCGAAGAGGCGATGGATGAGGTGCTTGCCGCGATGGGCAGCGAGGACCTGGACATCCGGGCCAGCGGCATCTCCGCCGCCATTGCCATGCCCGGCGAAAAGGCCACGCAGCGCTGGGTCGCCCAGCTCAAGGCGGCGAAGCCGGCGGCCAAGGTGGCCATTCTCGACCTGTTGGCCAAGCGCGGCGACACGGCCGCGTGCCCAGCCGTCATCGAGTCGATGGGCGACGCCGACGAGGCGGTGCGTCTTGCCGCCATCCGCGCCGCAGCAACCGCCGGCAACGAGGCCGCCGTGCCGCCTCTCGCTGCGAAACTCGCGGGCGAGAGCGCCACCGAGCGTTCCGCAGCGCAGAGCAGCCTCCTCCGCCTCCCCGGGGAAGCCGCCACCGCGGCCCTCGTGAAGCAGCTCGATGCCGCCGCGCCCGACGCCAAGGCCCCCCTCCTCGACCTCCTGGCCGGGCGCAAAGGCCGCGAGCACCTGAAGACCATCCTGGGCTACACGACCGACGCGAATCCCAAGATCGCCGCCGCCGCCGTCGCCGCCCTCGGCAAGCTCGCGGACGAGGCTGACCTCCCCACCCTCGGCAAGCTCCTCCTGGAGGCGAAGGACGACGCCGTGCGCTCCGCCGCCGAGCGCGGCCTCGCCTCCGCCTGCTCTCGCCTCGCCGACAAGGAGAAGGCCACGGTTGCCGTCGCCGCCGCACTCAAGGACACCCAGGGCGCCGCCCGCGCCGCCCTCCTGCGCGTCCTCGGCGGCATTGGCACCCAGGGCGCCTACGAGACCCTCCGCGCCAGCCTGAACGACCCCAGCGCCGACGTCAAGAACGCCGCGATCCGGGCACTGGCCGACTGGCGCGACGACGCCCCGGCCGCCGACCTCCTCCAGGTCGCCAGGACCGCAACGGATGACATCCACCACGTCCTTGCCCTGCGCGGCTACGTGCGCCTGATCGCCGTGCGCAAGGACCGCCCGGCCGACGAGCGCCTGAAGATGTGCCAGGAGGCCATGGCCGCTGCGAAACGCGACGACGAGCGGCGAGCCGTGCTCTCCGCTGTCGGCGACATCCCCACCGCCGAGGCACTGAGGGTGACGGAGGCCAACCTCGGCAACGCCGCCCTCAAGAACGAGGCGGCCATCGCCGCCATCAAGATCGCGCGTGCCCTCAGCGGCGCCGACCGCGACGCGGCTCGCCAGGCCATCGCCAAAGCCGCTGCCGCGAGCGACAACCCCGAGGTTCAGAAGCAGGCCAAGGAGGCCGTCGCCTTCCTCGAACGCAATGAGGGCTTCATCACCACCTGGCTCGCCAGCGGCCCCTACAAGGGGGCCAAGACCGCCATCGTCCACGACCCCGAGAAACCCGATGCGAAGGACATCAAGTGGAAACTCGTGGCCGCCACGGGCGACCAGCCGGGCTTCGTGGACCTCAACAAGGAACTCGGCGCGCCCGGCGACTGCGCGGGCTATCTCAAGTGCCAGGTCTACTCGCCCAAGGAGCAGCCGGCCGTCATCGAAAGCGGCAGCGACGACGGCATGAAAATCTGGCTCAACGGCGCGGTGGTCATGGACAAGGACGTGCCGCGCTCCTTCAAGCTCAACGAGGATCAGACCAAGGTCACGCTGAAGGAAGGCTGGAACCATCTGCTCGTCAAGGTCGTGAACGGCGGCGGCGGATGGGAGACCGCGGTGCGGCTGCGCTCGGCCGACGGCGGCGCATTGTCCGGCCTGAAGCTGAAGGCCGAATGAGCTGCCTGGCCGAAGCTGGCGACGAGGACGTCGAGCATGATACTGGCCTCACGGGCGATGTCGGCATGGCTGGCCGCGATCTGCTCACTTGCCTTGGCCGGCGAGCAGCCCCAGGCCCTGTGGCAAACAACGCTGAAGGACCGCATCGGCCATGCCTGGGCGGGCGAGCTGGTGCACTTCGACATCCCGATCCGCCTCGCCGCCGACCCGGCCCACCATCGCCTGATCGTCGCCGATGGCGACGCCGCGGCTGAAATCCCGTTCCAGACGACTGTGTCACCGGCTAAGAAGCGGCAACTATGGTGCGTGGTGGACCTGCCGCCGTTCGCGGAGAAGTCGCTGCGTCTCGAAGCGAAACCAGCAGCCAACGACGTTGCTGTTTCGATGGCTGCCACCGAGGCCAAGGACCGCTGGCTCATCGAAAACGGCGCGCTCCGCATCGAGGTGCCGCGGAGCATCGCCGACAAGGCGCGTGAGAAAGACGCGCCCCCGCCTCTCCTCCGTCTTCAGAACATGGGCGGAAGCCCGTGGATCGGGGCAGGCAGCTTCAGGAACACAGGGGATCTGTTGTTACTGACGACAGACCTTCGCGTCGGGTCAGTGTTCACAGAGGCCGCGCTCCGGTATGAGTTCGAAAAGGGCAAGTACGACGTCCGACTCCGCCTCATCCGCGGCCAGCCCGAAGTCCTCTGGATGGAGCACTACGCGTTCCAGGGCAACGACGCCTCGCTCGAATGGAACCTCTCAGGCTTCGTGCCGGGCACGGGGGTGTGGGACTACTATCGCACCCAGGGCGAATGGCGCAAGACAGGCCTCGGCGTGTCCAAGGCCTATCCCCTCGAGGACGGGCAGGAAGAGACGACGACCTTCTTTCCCTGGATTCAGTGGTGGATGGACGATATCTCGACCTGGCTCGAGCTGTGGGACGCGCAGAAGACCTGGGCCCTGGGCATCTTCACAGGCAACCCGCTCGAATGGAACCCCGAAGACCGCGAAGCCTATCGCGCCGCCGCGTTCCGCCTGGTGCGCAAGGGCCGCCAGGCCGCGCTGAGCCTGCCGCTGCGCAAGGGCGTGCGCACCTGGGGCCTCTCGCTCGCGCCCCGCACCCCCGACGAACGCATCGGCCCGAACACCACGGTAGGCCCCGCCCACACCGCCCGCCGCCAGATCAAGTACGCCGAGTCGCCGCTCGACGAGGTGAAGGACTACGTGCTCACCGACGACACGCCGCCCACCTCGTATCCCCTCTTCACCATCACGAAGGCCGACCGCGAGCGGCTGCGCCAGGCTCTGAGCATGGACGCGCCGTTCCTGGCTCCCCTGCGCGCCGCCGCCGACTGGGCTAGGACCGCCAAGCCGATTGACGATGCGGCCGGCTTCTGGCACCTCGGCGCGCCGCCCGACGCCCGCCCGTGGCCCCAGGGCCTGCCGCCCAAGCACACCCTGGCCGGCGCCGCGCTGCTCGGAATCCCCTGGCTCGCCGAGAGCCACCTGCGCTGCACGGTGATGCGCGAAAGCCTGGGCTGCGTCGAGAACATCCTGCGGCACGTGACCGGCCCCGGGATGGGCATCGCCCCTCACAACTGGATGTGCGGCGGCCCACTGGCCTATCTGCCGCCGCTCGCCGACCTGGCGATGCCGCACCTGAGCAGCCGCGAGCGCGACGTGCTGCGCGCCCGCCTGTTGTTCCTCGCCTACAAGCTGGCCTCGGAGAAGTACTGGTCGCCGCGCCTCGGCTTCTCGGCGAACCCGAACATGACGACGCTCGTCTACGCCGAGCTGGCCTTTCTGTCGTTCCTGTTCCCCAAGCACCCGATGGCCGCCGAGTGGCGCAAGGCGGGCGTGGGCGAGATGTTCCACGAGGTCGAAACGTGGTCGGGCCCCAACGGCGGGTGGCTCGAGGCGCCCCACTACGCCACCGTCGCCCTCGACCACATCGTGGCCATCGGCTACGCGATGAAGAACCTCGGCCTCGGCGACAACCTGCTCTACCACGAACGGCTCAAGAAGTCCATCGAATGGCTCGCCAAGATCGCCACGCCGCCCGACCCGCGCTTCCACGGCCTCCGCCACTCGCCCCCCATCGGCAACACCTGGCTCTTCGAGACTACCTGCCTGCCGGGCTACATGGCCAAAGTGTGGCGCGACCGCGACCCCGCCTACGCCAACGCCATGCAATGGATGTGGGAGCAGCAGGGCCGCCCCTTGCACCCCGGCATCGGCGGCGCCTATCCCACCACCGACGGCCTCCGCGAGGCGCTCTTCAGCCCCTTCCCATCCCTCGGGCCGCCCCAGTGGGGCAGCGAGCAGTTCCCCGGCAGCGGCGCCATCCTCCGCGCCCACTTCCCCAGCGACCGCGAGACCCAGCTCTACCTCATCCAGGGCAAGCTCCACGACCACTACGACGACGACCACGGCAGCTTCGAGCTCTGGGGCAAAGGCCGCCCGCTCCTCTGCGACTTCGGCTACAACGGCTACGACCCCGCCGAGCACCACAACCGCGTGGACCTCAATGGCCCGGGCGACATCGTGGCCTTCGCGACGACGCCCGCCGCCGACTTCATCCACAACCGGCAAGGGGCCTGGGACCGCCACATCCTGCTGATCAAGGACGCCGATCCCCTAGGCCCCAACTACGTCCTCATCCGCGACAGCGTGTCCATGGATGCCCCCAGGCCGGGCAACTGGCGCCTGTGGATGAACGCGGCCGAGGCCCCCCAACGCGACCGCCACGACGACACGACCGTCCGCGTCAAGGGCCGGCACGACGTGGACTTCGACCTCTGGTTCCCCCCGACAGCGAAGGCGCTCCTGCCTCTCGACAAGGGGGCACTGCGAACCGAGTTCCTCAGCATCAAGACCCACAGCGCCGGCCCGCCCTCGACCGACCAGTATGGGTTGCACCTCGTGCTGGAACCCGGCGCGAGCCTGCCCTTCATCCTCTACCCGCGCCTGCGCGACGAGAAGCCCCCCGCCCTCTCCATCCACGGCACGCCCGAGGCCATCGAGGTCACCAGCCCCGCGGGCACGGACTACCTGTTCCTCTCCCCCGAGCCGCGCGAGTTGCGCGTCGCCAACCTCCGGTTCAAGGGCACCGCAGGGGTCGTGCAGGTGCGCGAGAAGCAAACCACGCTCACCCTCTGCGCGCCAGGGGAACTGAGCTTCGGCCGACTGGAGCTGGCGGGCGAGCGGCCAGTCTCTCGAGCCTTCTCCCGACAGAACTGAAATGCCGTTGAAACCGGGCGGCCTGTTTGCTACAATCCACGCCAGGGAGGGTGGAGAGTCGACGGATGCGCTGGACGCGGGTCCTGTGGGTCTGCATCGTGGTCATCGCCGGACCGCGGCTTGGCCTTGCCGTGCCCATCACCCTGCTCGAGTACACCTTCCCCACCGCGGGCGGCGCGGGGGTCGAGACGCACTCCTCGCTCAGCCCGACCACCGTCGCCCTGGGCCTCAACCCGTCCTTCAACATGGCCGTCCGCGACACCGCCGGCACCATCACCCTCGGCACCGAGAACCCGACGCCGAATTACGCCACCCAACCTGTCCTGCGCGTGGACCCCGATGGCAATTCCACCAGCCTGGCTCAGGCCATCGCGAACAACAAGTACTTCGTCTTCGCGCTTCAGCCCGACCTCAACTACGAGCTGGACCTGCTCCAGCTCGAGTTCCTGACCGCGCGCGGGGGGGCGGGCACGCCGCGCGGCTGGGGCCTGCGGTCGAGTGCCGACGGCTATGCCGCCACCATCGCAGGCGCCGACATCACGACCGTGCGCCCGACCTGGTCGAGCATCACGGTGCCCCTGCCCGCCTCGTATTTCGAGGGCATCACAGGCCCCGTCACATTCCGCATGTATCTCTACTCGCCCGCGGACGGCTCGACCATCGAGTTCGACAACGTCCGCCTCATCGGCGAGGCGACGCTGGTGCCCGAGCCCGCCACGATGTCGCTCCTCGCCCTGGGGGCGCTGGCCCTCGTGCGTCGCCGCCGCAGGTGAACCTGAGCAACGCCCACACCTTCTCCATTTCTCCGCGCCCCCTGCCCGTGATATAATGCCGCCGTCGCCGGCCCCAGGACACTCCGTGCGGGAGCGGCCATGAAGAGCCGCTGGGCTATCTTCGCGAGCGCCTTCCTCATCGGCCTCTCGGGCGCCATGATGCCCGGGCCGCTGCTCACGGCCTCGATCGGCTACACCGTCGAGCGCGGCTTCCTGGCGGGCGGGCCGCTGCTGGTGCTGGGCCACGCGCTCCTGGAGCTTGCCCTCCTGGTGCTCGTGCTGGCCGGCCTCGGGCCGCTGCTGGCCCGCCCGCGCGTGGGAGCGGCCATCGGCCTCGTGGGCGGCGCCGTGCTCATCTGGATGGGCTATGGCATGGCCACGTCGGCTGTCCAGGGGATCACGCTCGCCGCCGCGAACGCATCGGGAACCCTGCTGTCCAGCCCCGTGGTCGCGGGCGTGCTGATCTCGCTGGCGAACCCGTACTGGTCGCTCTGGTGGGCGACGATTGGGCTGAAGTACATTGCCCTCTCGCGCGAATCCGGGAAAGCAGGTGTCGCCGCCTTCTACTGCGGGCACCAGCTTTCGGACGTCGGTTGGTACTTCTTCGTCGCGGGTGCCGTGGCGCTGGGCCGCAAGGCGATCTCGGATGCGGCCTATCGCTGGACCATCGGCGCCTGTGGCGTCGTGCTTCTGGCCTTCGCCGTGTACTTCATCGTTGGAGCCATCCGCACCCTTGCCGGCTCACCGGCGGCCCCCGGCAAGGTTGAGGAGGCCGCTGGATGTAGCCGCAAGCGTCCCGCTTGCGGAGACGCCGACAAGCGGGACGCTTGTCGCCACAGTGCAGAAGGAGAACCTGGATGCGGCTAGTCACGTTTCGCAAGGGCAAGGCTAACCATGTCGGGGCGATCGTGGGCGACTGCGTGGCCGACATCGTGGCCGCGAGTCGCGCCAGCGGCGGCCCGGCCCTCCCGGCCGACATGATCGCGCTGCTCGAAATGGGCGCCAAGGGCCTGCGCGCCGCCAAGGCCGCCGCTCGCTTCGCCCTCAAGAACCCCAAGCGCGGCCTGCTCGTGCCGCTCGAGCTCGTGCGTCTCGAGGCCCCCGTGCCCTGCCCCCGCAAGCTGCTCGCCCTCGCCGGCAACTACTCGTCGCACCTCAAGGAGGAGGGCAAGAACGCCCGCGCCAAGCGCGAGCAGACGCCCCGCGTCTTCATGAAGCCGCCCTCCACCACCGTCAACCGCCCCGGCGGCCACATCCCCATCACGCGCTACGCGCACTTCGTGGACTGGGAGGTGGAGCTCGGCATCGTTATCGGCCGCAAGGCGAAGGATGTGACCCCCAGGGATGCTTCCCGCTACATCGCCGGCTACACCATCGTCAACGACATCTCGGAGCGCGACTTCCGCGTCCAGAAGCGCACGAAGACCGAGGACTTCGACAAGTTCTTCGACTGGCTGAACGGCAAGTGGCCCGACGGCTTCGCCCCGATGGGGCCGTGCCTCACCACGGCCGACGAGATCGGCGACCCGATGAACCTGGCCATCCGCCTGAGCGTCAACGGCCAGGTGATGCAGGATGCGAACACAAGCGGGATGATCTACAACTGCGCGGAGATCGTCGCCTACATCTCGCGCTGGGTCACGCTCGAGCCGGGCGACGTCATCGCCACGGGCACCCCAGCGGGCATTGGCAAGATCCGCGGCATCAAGCTCAAGGTGGGTGATGTGGTGAGATGCGAGATTGAGAACATTGGCGTGCTGGAGAACCGCGTGGCCGCTGAGAGGTAGCTGTCGTGCCCTCCCGAACGTTCCAATACGTTCGGGAGGGTGAGGTCACGCACCGCCTGGCTCCGCGTCCGGATTACCCTCCCGAAGGTATTGGAACCTTCGGGAGGGGACGGGCCGTGAGGACTTCCACAGAGAGCAATTGCTTCAAATCGTGCTCCCCCTCGATCATCGCGTCAATCTGGTCGAGGGTGCGAGCATGAAAATACCTCTCGCCGCATTCCTGGCATACTTCGGCTTCCACATTCTCGACAATGTAGAGCCTGCCCTCGAGCCAGTGTTGCTTCCGCACTTTCCGCGGGGCCGTCTCGCCGCTACAAACCTCGCACTTCATCGGCATCCACCTTCGCGTAGACGGTGATGATGATCAGGTCGGTTGCGGCTTGCCGCAGCCGACCTCAAGAGCAGGTCGTAAAGCAGCAGAGCCACAGGTCATAATCAGGGTCCTGGGGCGAGAACCAACCGGAACCCGCCGTTGAGGTCCCGGCTCCCAGGATGGGTACTGAGCCGAACCGCGGAGCGGAGATACCTCGGAAGGCTGCTCCAGGAGCCGCCCCGAACCACCCGAGCTTTGCCAGAAGCTGGGCCCGGGGGATTCGTCTGGTCACCCTCCCTATAGGCCCCCTACCAGTCCTCGCACCACTCCCAGATGTTCCCGTGCAGGTCGTGAAGGCCGAAGGCATTCGCCTTGAAAGAGCTCACCGGCGCCGTGTAGAGGAACCCGTCGTCCCAGTTGAACACGGTCCACTTCGGGAAAGTCTTCTTGGCGGTGAGATCCGCGGCGTTGCACCAGCCCTCGCCTTTGTCGGGGTCGTCGCCCCACTGGTACCAGGTGGCGGTGCCGGCCCGGCAGGCATACTCCCATTCCGCCTCGGTCGGCAGGCGATAGGTCGAGCCCGCTGGCCTAGCCTTGTCAGCTACGTTCAGCCAATCCACGAAAGCGCGCGCGTCGTTCCAGCTCACGCACACCACCGGGTGCTCATCGGTCTGCTTGAAGTACGGGTTCCGCCAACTCGCGTCCTCTGCCAAGTTGCCCTTTCCGTCGGCGACGATCGCGCCCTTGAACAGCGTGCCCTTCTCGGCATCGGTCTTGTAGCCCGCGGCCTCGACGAACTTGCGGAACTGGCCCACCGTGACCTCGTGCTTGCCCATCCAGAAGGTCCGCGACAGCGTCACCTTGTGCGCCGGCTTCTCATCCGCGAACCACTCCTCCTTGGCGCCTGGCCATTTGCCCAGGACCGCCTTGATGTCGGCCTCCGTGCTCCCCATCGTGAACGTGCCTGCGGGGATGAGGACGAAGGCCATCTTCATCCCGCCGCCGAGGTCCACCACCCGCTCCTTGGGGGCCGGCTCGCCGGCCTCGGGCCAGCCGCCGAGAGCCGCCGGCAGGGCCAAAGCCGCCCAACCATGCCAGTGTGCCTTCATGCCCGCTTCCTCCTGCGGTAGGGCGTGCATACTTGCACGCGGAACGCTCCATTGGCGCGCACAGCATGGCGCCGCGGCGGCGCCTTGTCAAGCCGCTGAGCCGATTACGCGTGCAGGTATGCACGCCCTACCATCCTGAATGACGAAGTTGGCCCCCGGCCCCGATAGGACCTATGGGACCTATAGGTCCTATCGGAACAGCGCCCCGTCCCTGAGCACGAGTTTGCCGTTGACGAGGACGTGGCGGACGCCTTCGGCGAGCAGGCGCGGCTGCTCGTAGGTGGCGCGGTCTCGGATGGCGGCGGGGTCGAAGACCACAAGATCGGCGGCCATGCCCTCGGCGATGACGCCCCGGCCATCCAGGCCATAGCGGCGGGCGGGAACCGATGTGATGCGGCGGATGGCCTCCTCGAGCGGCAGAAGGCCCAGGTCGCGGACATAGTGGCCCAGGTAGCGGGCAAAGCAGCCCGAGGCCCTCGGGTGCCGGGCGCCGCCCATCGGAATGCTGTCGCTGCCCACAAGGCACAGCGGGTGACGCAGGACGGCCTGAAGGTCGCTCTCCTCGATGGGCCAGCCCACGACGCCCACGCGCAGCCGCTCCTCGACGAGAAGGTCCATGCAAGCGTCGAAGATGTCCTTGCCCACGGCCTCGGCGAAGGAGGGCAGGCGCAGCCCCTCGAATCGCTTGTTCCCCTCGCCCCACACGCTCGCGATGTGGACCTCGGCCCACTCAGGTCGCGGGGCAGAGACGCCCCGCCCACAAGCGGCGTCGCGGAGTCGGTGCCGCTCAGCAGGGTCGCGCAGCAGAGCCAGAGCAGCCTCGACGCCGCCTGCGTAGACCTCGGGCGCGAGGAACAGGGACGACATGAGCGTGTAGCCCTTGAGGTAGGTGTACATGTCGAACGCGACGTCCACCCCCCTCGCCCGCCACGCCTCGATGTGAGCCAGCACGTCGGCCGCGCGGTTGCGGTACCTGCCCTGTGGCCGCAGGTGGGAGATCTGGACGGGCAAACCGGCCCTTCGACCGATTTCGCACGCCTCGTCTATCGCATCGAGGAAGTGGTCGGTGTAGTTGCGCAGGTGGGTCACGTAGACCCCACCGTGCGCAGCCACAACTTCGGCAAGGGCGACAAGCTCCGCGAGGTCGGCCTCGGAGCCAGGAAAGTAGGTGAGCCCCGTCGAAAAGCCGCGGGCGCCCTCCGCCATCCCCTCGGCAGCGAGGCGCCTCATGCGGTCGAGCTGCGGCGTCGTAAGCGGGCCGCGGCTCATCCCCGCCACTTCGGCGCGCAGCAGGCCGTGTGGCAGAATGGCGACGACATTGGCCGCGCCGCCCTGGACGAGCGCCAGGTAGTCCGCCACGGTGTGGAAGGGCGGCAGCTCGGGATCGCCCGCAATGCCGGCCAGGTAATCGCGGAACACGGCCTGCGTGCCGGGCGACGCCGGCGCGAAGCCCAGGCCACACTGGCCGATGTGATACGTGGTGATCCCCTGGCACAGCCCGTCGAGATGGACAGGCTCGGCGGCAAGGGACAGGTCGAAGTGGGTGTGGATATCGTGAAAGCCTGGGGCCACGGCCAGGCCCGTGGCCTCCAGCACCTCGCCGTCGGCGGCCTCGCCGCAGCCGCCGACAGCGGCGATGCGGCTCCCCGCCACCAGCACGTCGGCCCGCCTCGCCGGCGCACCCGTGCCGTCAATCAGCGTGCCGCCCCGGAGAAGGATGCCACCCGACTTGCCCATCGCCTGCCTTTCCTCTACAATTCCCGCCGTGGGTCGTCAGTATAGCACGGATGCTCTCCCACCACCAGCCTCCTGAGGACGTTGCGATGGGTTCTGTGGCGATTGCGGAACTGGATACCCCCGCGCTGGTGATCGACCTGGATGCGCTGGAGCGCAACCTGCGGCGGATGGCCGAGTTCTTCGCCCCGCTGCCGTGCAAGCTGCGGCCCCACGCCAAGACCCATAAGTGCACCGAGATCGCGCGCCGCCAGGTGAAGCTGGGGGCCGTCGGCATCACGTGCGCCAAGCTGGGCGAGGCCGAGGCGATGGCCGCGGGCGGGGTCGAGGACATCCTGATCGCCAACCAGGTGGTCGGCGAGCGCAAGCTCCAACGCCTCGCCGCGCTGGCCCGTCGCGCCCTGGTGACCGTGGCCGTGGACAATCTGGCCAACGCCGGCGCGATCGCCGAGGCGGCGCGCCGCGCCGGGGCCGCCGTGGGCGTGCTCATCGAGGTCGATACGGGGATGGGGCGCTGCGGCATGCCAGCCGACCGAGCGGCCATTGTGCGCGCCGCGCAGGAGGTCGCGCGCATGCCGGGCCTCCGCTTCCGCGGCCTGATGGGCTACGAGGGCCACGCCGTGCTGGTGGAGGACGGCGCCGAGAGAAGAGCCCGGGCCGAAGCAGCCGCACGCATCCTGGTGGCCTGTGTCGAGGCGGTGCGAAAGGCGGGGATTGCGGTCGAGGTCGTGTCGGCCGGTGGCACGGGCACCTACGACCTCACCTCGCAGGTCGCAGGCATCACGGAGATCCAGGCGGGCTCTTACGTCTTCATGGACGCCCGCTACGCGCGCGTGAAGCCCGAGTTCGAGAACGCCCTCTTTCTCGCCGCCACCGTGGTGAGCCGGCCCACGCCCGACCGCGTGGTGCTCGACGCCGGGATGAAATCCATCAGCCACGAGTTCGGGCTGCCCGCCGTGGCCGAGCCGGCCGGGCTGAGGCTGGCCAGCCTGTCGGAGGAGCACGCCACCTGCACGGCCGAGGGGCCGTGCGACCTGGCGCCCGGCGACCAGGTGTGGCTGCTGCCCACCCACTGCTGCACGACCGTGAACCTCCACGACCGCTACTGGTGCGTCCGCGACGGCCAGGTGGCCGCCACCTGGTCCATCGAGGCCCGCGGCAGGTTCGCCTGAGGCCCACGTTGACTCCCTTTCCCCGCGTGCGTAGAATCTTGCCTGCCCCTCGCGGAGAGCGGAGAAGGCTCGATGACCGTCACCACCATCGTCGGCGCCAGGCCGCAGTTCGTCAAGGCCGCCCCCGTCTCGCGCGCGCTCGCCGCGCGCGGCGTGGCCGAGACGCTGGTCCACACCGGCCAGCACTACGACCCACAGCTCTCCGACGTCTTCTTCGCCGAGCTGCGCCTGCCGAAGCCCCACCACCACCTGGGCATCGGCTCCGGCACCCACGCGGCGCAAACGGGGCGCATGCTCGCCGCCATCGAGGCCGTGCTCGTGGCGGAACGGCCCGACTGGGCGCTCGTCTACGGCGACACCAACTCGACCCTGGCCGGCGCCCTCGCTGCCGCCAAGCTCGGGATTCCAGTCGCCCACGTGGAGGCGGGCCTGCGCAGCTTCAACCGCACCATGCCCGAAGAGATCAACCGCGTGGTCGCCGACCATCTGGCCGACCTGCTCCTCTGCCCCACCCGGGCCGCCGTGAGAAACCTGGCCGCCGAAGGCATCGAGCGCGGTGTGTACCTCGTGGGCGACGTGATGTACGACTCGGTGCTCCACAACCTGGACCTCGCCGAGCAGGCGCCCAGCCCCCTCGAGGCCCTCGGCGTCGCCCCGCGCGGCTACTACCTCGCCACCCTGCACCGCGCCGCCAACACCGACGACCCGGCGCGCCTGGCATGTCTGCTCGACCTGCTCGCGGGCCTCGATGCGCCCGTGCTCCTGCCGCTCCATCCTCGGACGGCCAAGGCCATCGCGTCCGCGGGCCTCGAGGCCCGCCGCGGCGCCCTCCGCCCCATCTCGCCCGCATCGTACCTTGAGATGCTCCGCCTGGAGCGGCACGCCAGGGCCATCCTCACCGACTCGGGCGGCGTCCAGAAGGAGGCCTACTTCCTCGCCGTGCCCTGCATCACCCTGCGCGCCGAGACCGAGTGGGTGGAAACCGTGGAAGCGGGCTGGAACACGCTCGTGGACGCGGATGCCACACGCTTCGCCTCGGCCACGGACGCCCTGGCCAGATGGGATGGGCAGCACTCGCCGTTCGGCGCCGGGGGCGGACGGCCCGACCTCTACGGCGATGGCCACGCCGCCGAGGCCATCGTGCAGACTCTCCTGGACACGTCAGCAGGATAGGACACCCAATGGACACCGTCGCCAACCGCCGGGAGATGTTGAGCAGCGCCCGGCGCCTGGTGGTGAAGATCGGCTCAAACGTCCTCACCTCGAAGGGCGGCACGCTGGACCGCCGGCGCGTACGCCACCTGGCCGACCAGATCTCCGAGCTGTGCGATGCCGGGCGCGAGGTCATCGTGGTCAGCTCCGGCGCCATCGCCGCCGGCATGGGCGAGCTGGGCCTGCCCAAGCGCCCGACGACGCTGCCCGAGCTCCAGGCCGCCGCCGCCGTGGGCCAGAGCCGCCTGATCCGCACCTACAACGAGAGCTTCCGCCGCCACGGCCGCTGCGTGGGCCAGGTGCTGCTGACACGCGAGGACATGGAACACCGCGCCCGCTTCCTCAATACCCGCAACACCCTTCACGCACTCGTGGCCATGGGCTGCGTGCCGGTGATCAACGAGAACGACTCGGTGTCGGTGGACGAGATTCGCTACGGCGACAACGACTTTCTGGCCGCGCACCTGGCGGCGCTGATCCTGGCCGATCTGCTGGTGATCCTGAGCACGGTGGACGGCCTGCTGGAGGAGGACGCCGCAGGCCGCCCGCACGTTCTGCCGCTGGTCGAGAGGGTTTCAGACGAGATCGTGCGGCTCGACACCGGCGAGAAGTCGGCGCGCGGCACGGGGGGCATGGGCAGCAAGCTGCGGGCAGCCGCCATGACCACCCGCGCGGGCGTCCCCGTGGTCGTCGCCGGCGGCCGCCGCCGCGGCATCCTGCGCCGCATCGTCGCAGGCGAAAACGTCGGCACCCTCTTCCTGCCCGCCGCGCGCCGCATGGCCAGCCGCAAGCGCTGGATCGCCTTCACCGCCCGGCCCAGCGGCGAGCTGGTGGTGGATGCGGGGGCCCGGCGCGCGCTGGTCGAGGGCGGCAAGAGCCTGCTGGCCTCGGGGGTGAGGGCGGTCCGCGGCACGTTCGGCAAAGGCGCCGTGGTGGCCCTGGCCGTGGGCCACGAGCCGCCCTTCGCGCGCGGCCTCACCAACTACTCCTCGGCCGAGCTGGCCCTCATCCAGGGCTACCACACGCGCGACATCCAGCCGCGTCTCGGCTACAAGGACTACGACGAGGTGGTGCACCGCGACAATCTGGTGATTCTCGGGGGAGGGGCCGGCTGAGCCCGCGAACGGGGGCCGGCGCGCGCCCCGCTCGCGGCGCGCGCAGCGGGCGCTCGGCGCCAGGCAGCCTGTCACACGACGCCGCTCGGCATGTAGAGCAGCCTCGAGCAGCTCGGGCACTTGACGATCTTGCGGCCGCCGCGCAGCGTGTGCGAGAGCTGGGGCGGGAGTTGCATGAAGCAGCCCTGGCACGAGTTGCCGACCACCGGCGCCAGGGCCGACGAGCCCTTCTTCTGGGCGATCCGCTCGTACTCGCCGAGCAGCGCGGGCTCCACCTTGGCCACGGCGGCCTGCCGCGCCTCCTGAAGCGCGGCGATCTGGTCGTCGAGCTGGCCCACATCGGCCGACACGCCTTTGGCCTCCTCGGCGTGCTGGCGCTCGAGCTGGGCGATGCTGCGCTCGATCTCTCGCGCGTCGCTCTCGAGTTCCTCCACGTCGGCCATCATCGCCAGCAGGTCGTCCTCGATGCGCGATGCATCCGCCTTCTTCGCGGCGATCTCGTGCTGGAGCGCCGTGTATTCCTTGTTGGTGCGTGCAGTGTTGAGTTGCGTGGTGAGCTTCTCGGTCTCCTGTTCGGCGGCGCGCAGGTCCACCTCGCGGGCATGGATCTGGGTGCGGAGCTGCTTCACGCTGGCGCGCTTCTCCTCCAGGGCCTGCCGTTGCTGGGCGAGATGGGTCTCGATGTGGCGCAGGGCGACGGGAAGCAGGTCCTTCTGCGCGGTGAGCTTGTCAATCTTGCTGTCAATGCTGTGCAGGCTTAACAGGGCGTCAATCTCGGGGCTGTTGGGCATGCAGGGTTCCTGTCTACTTCAATATGTCCTCCATGAACCCCTCCAGCTTCCGGCTGCGGATGGGGTGCTGGAGCTTGCGAATGGCTTTGGCCTCGATCTGCCGGACGCGCTCGCGGGTGACGCGGAAGCGCCGGCCGACCTCCTCGAGGGTGTAGGTGTAGCCGTCGCCGATGCCGTAGCGGAGCTTGATGATCTCGCGCTCCCGGTACGTCAGCGTGTCGAGGACCGAGTGGATCTTGTCCTTGAGCATCTCGTGGGTGGCCGCACTCACGGGGTTCTCGGCGTTCTCGTCCTCAATGAAGTCCCCGAAATAGCTGTCCTCGCTCTCGCCGATCGGGCGGTCGAGCGAGATGGGGTGCTTGGAGATCTTGAGCACGCGCCGGGCCTCTTCCATCGAGATGTCGGCCTCCGCCGCGATCTCGTCCACCGTGGGGTCACGGCCCAGCTCCTGTACCAGGCGCTTGCTGACGTTGCGCAGCTTGCTCATCGTCTCCATCATGTGCACGGGGATGCGGATGGTGCGCGCCTGGTCGGCGATGGAGCGGGTGATGGCCTGGCGGATCCACCAGGTGGCGTAGGTGGAGAACTTGTAGCCGCGGCGGTACTCGTATTTCTCCACGGCCTTCATGAGGCCCGTGTTGCCTTCCTGGATCAGGTCGAGGAACGACAGGCCGCGGTTGCGGTATTTCTTGGCGATGGAGACGACGAGGCGCAGGTTGCCACCCGAGAGCTTGCGCTTGGCCTGCTCGTAGCCCATGAAGCGCTCGGTCACGGCCGCCACGCGGCGCCGAAGCTGCTCGCGGTCCTCCAGGCACTCTTCCTCAAGCTGGGCGAGGTCCTCCTCAAGGCTCCGGATGCGCGCGCCGTCGCCCTCGTTGGCGTTCTGGACCAGCCGGTCGCGCAGTTCGGCGCAGCGGTCCATCCGCTCGCTCAGCTGCTGGAGGCTGCGCATCATCGGCTGGATCTTGTCTATGTTGATGTTGAGCTCTTCCAGCAGCGCCACGGCCTTGCGGCGGCGCGAGCGCAGCCGGGCCAACGCCTCGCCCTTCTCGCCGGGGCTGCTTCCGGGCCGGGCGATGATGCGGTAGTCTGCCTTGTTCCGCTCGTGAATCCTGCGCAGCGTGGCCAGGTTGAGCGGCAGGAGGCGCATGATCTCGTCGCGGCCCACCTCCACCGCCGTCGAGAGGCGCAGCGTGCGGTCGAACGGCAGCTTGCCGCTCTGCACGTCCTCGAGGATCCGGATGCCGGTGCGCAGCGAGTAGTCGGATTCGAGCACCTTGGTGCGGTAGCGCTTGCGCGTGACCTCGATCTTCTTGGCGAGGGAGATCTCCTCCTCGCGGCTCAGCAGGGGGATTTCGCCCATCTGCGTGAGGTACATGCGCACGGGGTCATCTATGCGGTCCGCAACCTCCTCCTCTTCGACCTCTTCGAGGACGTCCGGCTCCTCTTCCTTCGGGGCGCCGGGTTCCTCGGATTCGTCGAGGATGTCAATCCCCATCTCGTCGAGGGTCATGAGGATCTTATCGATCTTGTCGGGCGACACGGCATCCTCGGGGAGCAGGTCGTTGAGCTCCTCGTAGGTGACGAAGCCCTTCTCCTTGCCCCTTTCGACGAGGAGCTTCAGGCTTTCATCGAGCGTGGTCGGCATGGCGCCATGCACTCCTGTAGCCGGCGATCATGGGACGGGTACGCCGCTCGGGCGTCCCGCTCGGCGCCGGTGAAGTTGCTGTATCGCGGCCAGGGCGCTCGGGTCGGCGCCCCGCGCCTGTTCTTTCAGTAGCTCGTACTCGGCCCGCTGCTGCCGTGCCTCCAGCCGGTCGAGGCAGTCCTGCACCGATTTCTCGGCCTTCCCCCCACCCCCCTCGAAGTCCAGCGTGGCGATGATGGCGCTCAGCTCCCGATCCTGGAGTGTGGAGCTGAGCATCGCCGGGTGCACTTCGCCCTCCTGATCGTAGAGGAGCACGCACTGCTCGAAGATGCGGCGGAGCCGGCTGTCGCCGAAGCTCTCCGGGCCCACGCGCGCCAGCACGCAGGGGATCAGTTCGTTGGCGGCGAGCACGTGGCGGAGAATCCAGAGCTCCGCCCAGTCGAACTCCTGGGTGCGGACGGGTTCCTGCTTCTGCGTCCCTCGCCGTTGCGCCCTGTGCAGCGCGGCCAGGCGCCGGCGCACGGCCTCGCGGTCCACCCGCGCGCGGGTGGCGATCGTCTCGGTGAGCAGGTCCGCCTTCGTTGCGTTGGTGACCTGTGCCACCACGCGGAGCACCTCGTCCACCGCGCGGGCGCGCCCGTCGGTCGTGCCCATGTCGTGGTGCGCGCAGGCCAGGTCCACCTTGACCTCGAAGAGGTCCCTGGCCGCCTCGAGCCGCGCGACGAAGGCCTCCGCCCCCTCCGCCACCAGGAAGTCGCACGGGTCCATCCCGGCCGTGAGCGCGGGCACGCGCACACTCAGGTCGGCGTCCGCGAAGACCTCGAGGCTGCGGTCCACGGCGGCCTCGCCGGCTGCGTCGGCGTCGAAGAGCAAGATCACGGTGTCGGCGTACCGGCGGAGCAGCGTGATGTGCTCGCGCGTGAGGGCGGTGCCCAGTGTAGCGACGGCCCACGCGATGCCCTTCTGATGGCACATCAGGGTGTCGGTGTAGCCCTCGGTGACGAGGATGCGGCGGCCCTTGATAGCCGCGTCGCGGGCCTTGTCGAGGCCGTAGAGGCTGCGGCTCTTGCTGAACAGCGGGGTCTCGGGCGAGTTGATGTACTTCACCTCGCTGTCGGCCAGGGTGCGCGCGCCGAAGGCGATGACGCGGCCCTGCACGTCGCTGATCGGGAACATCACGCGGTTGCGGAAGCGGTCGTAGTGGCCCTTGCCGCCCTCGCGCGCGATGGCCAGGCCCGACGCCACGAGCTCTTGGTCGGTGTAGCCGGCGGCGCGGGCGGCGCGGCCCAGGGCGTCCCAGGAATCCGGGGCGTAACCGATGCGCCAGGCCTCGAGTGTCTCCGGCTCGAAGCCGCGCTGGCCCATGTAGCGGCGGGCGCCCTCGGCCTCGGGAGCTTGGGCGAACTGGCGGGCGTAGAAGCGCGCGGCCCAGGTGTGCAGGTCGTAGAGGCGCGACTTGACGTCGTGGCTGACCCCGCTGTCCTCGCCGCGGCGGCCGGAGGTCTCGGGAATGGCCACGCCCACGGCCGCGGCCACGATCCGCACGGCCTCGGGAAAGTCCACCCGCTCGTGCTCGGCCACGAAGCTGAACACGTCGCCCGCCTTGCCGCACCCGAAGCACTTGAACATCTGGCGCTCGGGGTTGACGATGAACGACGGCGTCTTCTCGGCGTGGAAGGGACACAGCGCCTTGAACGTGCGCCCCGCCTTCTTCACCGTGACGTAGCGCGACACAATGTCCACGATGTCAGCGGACCGCTTGACCGCCGCAAGGATGTCGTCGGAGATTCGCCCAGGCAATCTGGTTTCGCCCCTAGCCTGCTCGCAGGCGCCCGCGGGCAGCCGTGCCGCCGGCTCGCTCGCCCCAGTCAAGTTTCTTGGATGCCCGGCGGTATATGCTAACCCTGTAAGTTTATCACTATAATAGCGGGGAGTCAAACGTGCTGCGCAAGTCTGCCTGGGCCACACTTCGCCGACAGCCCCTCTCCCACCCGCTCAGCCAGATGCAAGTCGTTATGCGCTGGCGACTTACAATAGGCATCCACTCCTCCAACGTGTCGCACGAGGGGCCTTCAGCGCACAGGGAGAATCGCGCGGTACAGGTGCCCGCGACGCGCGATGAGCACGCGCACCTGGCCGCTGCCGTCCTGCTCGAGCGCCACGGCGAGCTGCTCGGGGGTCTGCACGGCCACGTCGCCCACGCGGAGGAGGACGTCGCCCCGCATGAGGCCGGCCTTGTCGCCCGGCCCTCCGGGCTCGAGCGCGGTGATGATCAGCCCCGCGGGCTCTCGAAAGCCGAACGACCGCGCGAGCTCGGCGGTCATTGGTTGAAGCGACAGGCCCAGCCGGGTGCGCGCCACCTCGGCTCCCGAGGGCTTGGGCGCGGCCGCCACGGCGACGCGAATGACCTGCTCCTTGCCGCCGCGCAAGACCCGCAGCGCCACAGTGTCTCCCACGTTCTTGTCCAGCATCTTCTTGAAGAACTGAAGCATGTCTGCCACGGGCGCCGAGTCCACGGCGGTGATCAGGTCGCCCTCGGCCAGGCCGGCCTTCGCGGCGGGGCTCTCGGGGTCCACGCCCATGACCAGCACGCCGCTGCGCGCGGCCGTCTTGTGGCGCGCCAGGTCCTCAGGCGTGAGATCGCGGCCGCGCACGCCGATGTAGGTCTTCTTGATGAGGCGGTAGTTGAAGAGGCCCTTGAGCACCTCGCGCACGCGGTCCACCGGGATGGCGAAGCCGATGCCCTGGGCGTCGGCCCGGATGGCCACGTTGATGCCGATCAGCTCGCCCTCGATGTTCACCAGGGCGCCGCCGCTGTTGCCGGGGTTGATCGCCGCGTCGGTCTGCACCAGGCCCGCGTAGGCTTCGCGGCCCTCGAGGGTGACGGAGCGGTTCTTCGCGCTCACGACGCCCACCGTGACGGTGCTCTCGAGACCAAAGGGGTTGCCGAGAGCGATCACGGTTTCGCCAATCATCAGGTCGTCGGAGCGGCCGAGGCGCAGCGCCGGCAGCGGCTTCTTGGCGTTGAGCTCGATGAGGGCCAGGTCGCTCTCGGGGTCGCCCGAGAGCAGCTTGCCCTCGTACTTGCTGCCGTCGGCGAGCGTGACGTCAATGCGCGACGCCTTCCGAACCACGTGCTCGTTGGTGACCACATGCCCTTCAGGGTCAATGATCACCCCCGAGCCCAGGCTGTGGGTGCGAAACTGCTGCGGGCGGGCGAACCGCTCGAAGTACTCGCTGAAGAACTGGTCGAAGAACGGGTCGCGGAACTGGTAGAAGGGGTCGCCCTGCCGCACCACGATCTGCTCGGTGCTGATGTTGACGACGGACGGCCCGGCCTTCTCAACGGCTATCACGACGGGGGTGCGGCGCGTGGACTCGTGCGCAGGGGCGAGCGCTCCCGCGAGGGCCCCGTTGGCTGTTGCCACGCAAAGGGCGAAGAGCCGCCTGACGAGGCGGTTCCCGGCACAACGTTGGGAACACCGGCGCTGGTGGCTCATCTTGTCGCCGATCACTGGGTCTTTGGGGCTCATTCCTTGGGCTTTGGCGCTTCCTCCGCCTTGGCCTTGGGCTCTTCCTTCGCTGGGGCATCGGCTTTTGGCTCTTCTTTCTTCGGAGCCTCGGCCTTCGGCTCAGGCTTCTTCTCGAGGTCGGCGAGCGACTTGGCGATGTCCTCGACCTTGCCCTTGGGCATCAGGAAGACCTGCTTGGCGTCGCCCTTGACCGCAGCGGAGCCGGGATCGTCCTTCTCCTCCGCAAGCGGCTTGCCGATCTTGAGGACCACGTCGGCCTTGTCCTTGACCTTCACCGTGACCACGACCTCGGGCGGCTCCAGACCGTGCTCGGCCAGGCTTTTGCCTTCGTAGTCAATGCAGCGGCGGCCCTTGAGGTCGTGCAGAGCGTCGAGCACCTTCTTCACGGCGTCCTGATCGGCTTCGGCCTTCCTGGGCTTGGTGATTGCCCAGGTGTCCTTCTCCTTTTCGAGGACGATCTCGGGCTTGCCGCGATGGGCGATGGTGAGCGACGTGGCGTCGGCCTCGGCGAACTCGGCCAATGCGGTGGGGATAACCTCGGTGCGCAGGCTCTCGGCATCCCACGACTTGAGGGAGAAGACCAGTGTCCCGCCCTGCTCCATGCCGTACGTCGTTCCGTCAATCTTCCGGCTGACGAGGAGGGTCTTCGTGAAGGTCTTCTTCTCCTTGGCCTCCTTCTTCTCGTCCCCTTTCGCCTCCTTCTTCGCATCCGCCTTGGCATCGGGGGCCTTCTCGTCGGCCTTTGCTTCCTCCTCGACGGTGGCGGTGAGGCGCAGCGAAGGGGCGTCGAGGCCGTAGCGCTTGAGGTCCTCCGGCTTCGGGTTCTCGACGACGTACTCGTCGGCGCTCAGGTCGTTCATGACGCCGAGGATGTTGTTGATGTTGTTCGCGTCGGCGTCGAGGGCCACGGGGCTGGTGAGTTTCCAAGCGCCGTCTTTCTTCTCGCAGGTGAGCTTCAGGGCGTCGCGTTCGATGGCGAGGCGGATGGCAGCGTCGGACTTGAAGTCGAAGACCTTGCGGTCGAGGACGGCCAGATAGCCCTTGTCGAGCGCCTTGCCCAGGGCAGCGAGGGCCTCGACACTATCCTTCTCGTCGTAAGCGGCACCGTCGGGGGCTTTGCCGCCGACCACGTAGAGCAGCCCTGCCTGCCCATCGCGTTGGACGTAGCGCCCTTCCTCAAACTCCTTCTCCTTGGGCTTGTCTTTGGCATCGTCCTTGGCGGCGTCCTTCGCGTCGTCCTTGCCCTTCTCCCCGGGGGTGTCTTTGTCCTTCGCGGGTTCGGCCGGCTTCTCCTTCTTCACGACGGCGCTGAAGGTGAGCTTGACCGGCGGCTGCGGCTTGGCGCCGGGCGCGCCCATCGGCTCGCGGGCTACGGTGACGACGGCCTCGGGCTGCTTGAGGTGCTCAAAGGCCGGGTCCTTCGGGTCGTCAATCCAGCGGGCGACGCGGAGGCGGCCCAGATGCCTGAGGACATCGTTCGCGCCGCTCTGGTCGGCCTTCGCCTCCCGGGGCTTCGTGAGCTTCCAGTCCTTGTCCTTGCCCTCGCGGGTCACGGCCCAGGCCGTCCCGCCGCGCGCGACCTCGATGCCGCTCACCTCGGCGTCCTCGAAGCTGGCGACCTTGCGGTCACGGAGGTCCTCGAGCTTCGGGGCCACGTCGGTGGCGAAATCCTTCTTGATCGTGAAGATGGTGGGCTCTTCCGCGCGCTTGGCGTAGAGCTGGTCCTTGAGCTTCTCATCGCCCTCAGGGGCCTTGCCGACGAGGAGTTTCATCGTCGAGCCGTCCTCGGCCCTGACCTCGCAGGTGAGCTGGGGCTTGTCGAGGCCGTAGTCGGCCAGCTTCGAGGGGTCCTCGGAGATGAACTTCTCGACCTCGAGGTTGCGCGCCTTGGAGAGGAGGCTGGAGACCTTCGAGGCATCGGCGAGGTCGGCCACGGGGGCCTTCAGGCTCCAGGTCTTCCCGTCCTTCTGCAGCTCAAGGGTGCGTTCGGCGCTCGCGATGCGCACGGAGCTGGCCTTCTCGGGGTCGCGCTCGCGCTCGAAGACCTTCTTGTCGCGGAAGCCGTTCGGCTCCTTGTCGAGCTTCTCGACAAGGTCGTTGGCGATGACGAGGAGGCGCGGCTCGCCCTTGAGGCGGATGTAGGCCCGCTTTTCGTAGGATTTCTGGCCCTTGACCTCGGCGCCGACGGCGAACTCGTGCGCCTTGTCGCCCAGCCAGAAGGTGGCGGTGATGCGCGGCTCCTGGAGGCCGAACTTGGCCATTTCCTCGGGCGTGTCGGCCGCCGGCTGCACGAAGCTCTCGGCGGTGAGGTTCTTGAGGCCGTCGAGGATCGAGAGGACGGCGGAGCGGTCGGCGCGGGCGTCGTGGGGCTTGCGGAGCCGCCAGTTCTGCGCGTCGGCCTTCTCGATGACGACGGTCTCCTTGCCGCGCGTGATCTCGAGCTTGGTCGCAAGGTCGCGCAGGGTGCGGTTCTTCTCGTCCTTCACGGGGAAGACGAGGCCGCGTTCCTTGAGGGCCTCGTCGGTGGTCGGGGCCTCCGACTCGACGAAGATCACGTAGGCGGCGAGAACCAGGACGGCGACGCAGCCGCCCCCGAGGAGAAGGAGCATCTTCTTGAGGCCCATGGGCGATTTTCCTCCGAAGCTCTAGCGGCGACGAATCCACCAGACGACGAGGCCGATGACCAGAATGTGGAACGGCGGGGCGAAAACCGTCGCCCACCAGGCGAAGTTCTTCTCGTCGCTGGGCATGTCGAGAATGTCTTGCTGCTGGAGCGGCTTGGGCGGGATGCCGATCTTGTACTCCTTGCCGGCCGCCCAGGCCACGGCGTTGCGGAAGAGCGTGGCGTTGCCGGTGGAGCCGCGCGTGACGTACATGTTCGTGATGAAGTCCGAATCGCCGAACACCACCAGCTTGCCCTGCGGCGGCGGGCCCATGGGCTGCCGCATGGGCGGCGGCTCCTGGCCCTTCGTCTGGCCGCGGGCAATGGCCAGGGTGAAGGGGCCCGGCTTGTCCTGGTCCTGATGGATGCGCAGGCGCGCCAGGTTGGCGGGGTCGAGGTCCGCCTTGGCGTAGGCTCGCGGCGAAGTCTTCACCAGCTCGGCCGTGAAGGGGTCGCCTTGCGGCGGCCCGCCGTACGGGCTGGGCCGCGGCGGCGCGGTGGAGACCAGCGGGCAGGCGAGGTAGAAGGTGGTCCGCAGGGTCTTCAGGTCGCGCACGATCGGGTGCGGCGGGCCGCCCCCCATCATCATCGCCTGCCCCCCGCCGTACTCCGTGGCATCTATGCTCACCGTGGGCCCCGTGCTCACGATCCCGGGCAGGATCTCCTGACGGCCCACGTCTACGATCGCCTCCATCGTCCGCGCCTCGATCGCGTTCTCGCGCAGAAACACCTCGAGGCCGCTGGGCGCCGTGTCGCCCACGGCGGGGTCAAGCATCACGATCAGGCCGGCCCCCTCCTTGCCCGTGAGGTACTTGCGCACCGCCTCCACCTCCTCGGGCCGGAGGGGGGTCTTCGGCCCCGCGATCACCAGCACGTCGCAGTCGTCGGGGATCTCGGGCAGCTCGCAGGTCTTCACCTCGCAGTTGTCGCCACGCACGCGCTCGACGATGGTGGACACGCCATCGCGCTCGTAGTCATCAATGCCGCGCTCGCCGTGGCCGATGAGGAAGTAGACCTTGGTGGTCTTCTGCTCGATCAGCGCCTGGAGGGCGCCCGTGAAGGCCTCCTCGCCCTTGAACTGCGGCGGCTCGCCGAACATGGACTGGGTGAGCATCTCGCTGAGCTCGACGACCTTGGTCTTGCCCTCGTAGGCGAAGACCACGGTGTCAGCGAGGAGCTCGGTCTTCAGCTCGGCCCCCATCTTGGCCGCCGCTTCGGGGTCGGCGTAGATGTTCAGGGGAATGTACTCGACGTGGCGCGACTGGCTGGCGTACTCTTCGAGCAGCTCGCCGACGCGCCCGCGGACGAAGTTCTTGAACTCCTCCGGCCCCTGGGGATTCGGGTGGCGGACCATGGTGGCGATGATCCGCAGCGGCTTGTCCACGCTCTTGAGGATCTTCACCGTCTGGTCGTTCAGGCTGTAGAAGCCGGTGCGCGTGAGGTCCACGCGGCGGTAGCGCCGCACGTTGATGTAGCTCACGAGCCCCAGGGCCAGCACGCCCAGCACGCCGGCGCCCAGGACGATCATCGTCAGCGGAAACGACGGCCCCGTGCATACGCGGAGGATCGTGCGGTGCTCGGCCGCCAGGGCCAGTTCCAGGAGCAGCAGCCCCACCACCAGCCCGGCCACTGGAACCGCTGACGTGCCGATCCAGTAGAAGGCCAGGCAGTTGCCCAGCACCACGATGCCGACGACGAGCGCCATGCCGCCGCCGACCTCGATCCAGGCCCTGTGAGCCGACTTCTCCAGGCCGCGGTAGAACGCGGCGTTGAGCCAGGCGCCCGCCTCCACCAGCGCCACCCCCACCACCAGGCTCAGGAACGCCAGCAGCGCCGGCGCCTTGCCGGCCAGAGGCTCCTTCGCCTGGGTGGCGAAGACGCCAAACCCGATGCCCGTCACCAGCAGGCCCGCCAGCGTGATCAGCAGGCCCCCTGCCTTCGGCTTGTCGCTTGTCACGGCTCGCATTTCGGTCACGGCGCTCACCTCCACCTGCGGACGGTGACGATGACCGTCGTCAGGAAAACGCAGAACAGGCTGTTGGTCACGAAGTACAGCACGTCGCGCGTGTCCACAATCCCCTTCGTAAAGGCCCCGAAGAAATGCTGCGAGAAGGAGATGTAGCGGAGCGCCTTGGACAGCGGGTCCACCGCATCGGGCCGGATGATGTAGCCCAGAATGTAGAGGAGCAGGAGCAGCACGATGGAGATCACGGCGGCCGCAATCTGCGCGCGCACGCACGCCGAGGCCACCAGGCCCACCGCCAGGTAGAAGGCCCCCAGCAGGAACAGCCCGAGATATCCCGCCAGGATCGGCCCGGCATCGGGCTTGCCGAAGGCGAACAGAATCGCCGCGTAGAGCAGCGTGGGCAAGATGAGCACGAGAAGGAAGAGCAGCGAGGCCAGGTACTTCGACAACACCACCTCGAGGGTCGTCACAGGGGCCGTCATCAGCGTCTCGATCGTGCCCGTGTCGAACTCGTCGGCGAACAGGCGCATCGTGAGCAGCGGCAGGATGAAGATCGAGATGAAGCCCATGAAGCCCAGAATCTGGCTCATGTCGGCCCGCCGCGAGAAGCTCAGGAACTCGAAGAACAGGTAGCCGATCAGCACGAGGAAGACGGTGAGTATGATGTAGGCGATGGGCGACAGAAAGTAAGCGATCAGTTCGCGCTTGGTCAGCGTGGCAACGTTTCTCATGCCCGCACCTCCTCGGCCTTCCGCTCGTGCCCCACCACGTCGGCCGTCCTCGTGAGCTGCACGAACACATCCTCCAGCGTGCCGCCGAGCCGGCTCTTGAGGTTCGCCGTCCTGTCCTCGGCCACGATGCGCCCGCCGCTGATGATGATCACGCGCGGGCAGATCATCTCGACCTCCGAGAGGATGTGGGTGGAGAGCAGCACGGTGCGCCGCTGGCCCAGGTCCCGAATCATCTCGCGCACCAGCCGCACCTGGTTCGGGTCGAGGCCCACCGTCGGCTCATCGAGGATCAGGATGGGCGGGTCGTTCACCAGCGCATCAGCCAGACCCACCCGCTGGCGGTAGCCCTTCGAGAGCTGGCCGATGACGCGGCCCGCCACCTCGGCGATGCCGCAGCGGTCCAGCACCTCGCCGATCCGCCGCTTGCGCTCGCAGGCCGCCACGCCCTTGAGCCGCGCCCGGTGGAACAGGTACTCGCTCACCCGCATCTCGCGGTACAGCGGCACGTTCTCGGGCAGGTAGCCCACCCGCTCGCGCACTTGCATGGACTCCCAGAAGGGGTCGAACCCGGCGACCCGCACCTTGCCGGACGTGGCCGGGGTGAACGACGTGAGGATGCGCATGACGGTGGACTTCCCGGCGCCGTTCGGCCCGAGGAAGCCCACCACCTCGCCCTCAGCGACACGGAACGACACGTCGTCCACTGCGACGATCTTGCCGTAGCGCTTGGTGAGATGTTCGACTTCGATCAACCCGCACCTCCTGCCTTGCGATTACAGCCGCCGGGACTCGAAGGCCTCAACGACGGCCGGCAACATGAAGTACACGAGCAGGAAGAGAAACAACACGGCCGAGGCGCCCAGGGAGATGGCCAGGGGCAGCGTCGCTGTGGCCGCCTGCCATTTCGTGAGGTTGAACACCAGCGCCACCACGAGCAGCGCCAGCACGAGGCCGCTGGCGATCAGGCTGCCGGGCCGCGCCCACGTGCGCAACTCGGCCACCGCCGAGCCCAACGTGCGCACGAGCAGCGACAGGAAGATGCCCAGCACGAACAGCGCCGCCAGGCCCGGCCGCGGCTCCTGCGGCAGCACGATCGTGGTCACGGTGAGCGCGATGCAGGCCGCCGTCGCCAGCGAGCCGAGGATGCGGCCCAGGTTGCCCAGGAGCTTGAGGCCCACAGGCACCTCGGGCGCCACCACCCAGTCCTTGAGCCTCAGGAAGTCGCGGAACAGCCCCCAGCCCAGAAGCGACACGAGCAGGAACAGCAGCCCGTGGAGGAGCATGGCGCCCCCCCTGTCGCCCCCGCGAATCCCCAGGACCACCAGCGTGCCACAGGCGATGACGCCCGCGCAGCTCAGCCCGTAACCCACTGCGCCCACGACCTTCGCGGCGAACGGCGCCGCGGCCGCCTCCGCAGGCTTGCTTGCTTTCGCCATCCTCAGGGCTCCTCTCTAGAAGCCGCCCATGCCGGGCATTCCGCCGCCCATGCCCCCCATGCCGCCGCCCGGAGGGCCCGCCGGCGCGGGCTTCTTCTCGGGAATCTCGGCGATCAGGGCGTCGGTCGTCAGCAGCAGGCTGGCCACGCTGGCCGCGTTCTGGAGCGCGGTGCGCACGACCTTCGTCGGGTCAATGATCCCGGCTTCCACCAGATCGCCGTAGCGATCGGCCAGGGCGTCGTACCCGTAGGTGTCGCTGCTCTCCTGAAGGATCCTGTGGACCACCACGTTGCCGCTCTCGCCCGCATTCTCGGCAATCTGCACCACGGGCGCACGGAGCGCGCGGCGCACGATTTCCACGCCCACCTTCTCGTCGTCCTTGGCCTTCACCTTGTCAAGGCAGCGGGCGGCCCTCAGCAGAGCCACGCCGCCCCCGGGCAGGATGCCCTCCTCCACCGCCGCGCGGGTGGCGTGGAGCGCGTCCTCGATGCGCGCCTTCTTCTCCTTCATCTCGACCTCGGTGGCCGCGCCCACCCGCACCTCGGCTACGCCGCCCGCCAGCTTGGCCATCCGCTCCTCGAGCTTCTCGCGGTCGTAGTCGGAGGTCGTCGTCTCGATCTCGTGCCGAATCTGCGCGATGCGGCCCTTGATCGCCTCGGGCGTGCCGCCGCCCTGGATGATCGTGGTGTTCTCCTTCTCCACGACCACTTTCTTGGCCGTGCCCAGATCGCGGAGTTCCACGCTCTGGAGCTTGACGCCGAGGTCCTTGAAGAGGGCTTTGCCGCCGACGAGCAGGGCGATGTCCTCAAGCATCGCCTTCCGGCGGTCGCCGAAGCCCGGGGCCTTGATGGCGCACACCCTCAGGATGCCGCGCAGCTTGTTCACCACCAGGGTGGCCAGCGCATCGCCGTCCACGTCCTCGGCAATGATGACGAGCGGACGGCCGCTCTTGGCAACCTTCTCGAGCACCGGCACCAGGTCGCGCACTGCCGAGATCTTCTCCTCGTGGATGAGGATGTAGGGGTCCTCAAGCTCGCAGGTCATCGCGTCCGGGTCGGTGACGAAATGGGCGGAGATGTAGCCGCGGTCGAACTGCATGCCCTCGACCCATTCCACGGCGGTCTCCATCGCCTTGCCTTCCTCGATGGTGATCACGCCGTCCTTGCCCACGCGCTCCATCGCCTGGGCCAGCAGGTCGCCGATGGCCTGGTCGTTGTTGGCCGCCACGGCGGCCACCTGGGCGATCTCCTTGCGCCCCTTGACCTTCTGGCTCATGCGGCGCAGTTCCTCGACCACGGCGTCCACGCCCTTCTCGATGCCGCGTTTGATCGCCATGGCGTTCGTGCCGGCGGCCACGTTCCGCAGGCCTTCCTCGAAGATTGCCTCGGCCAGCACGGTCGCCGTGGTGGTGCCATCGCCGGCCACGTCGCTCGTCTTCGAGGCCACCTGGCGCACCATCTGGCTGCCCATGTTCTCGTAGGCTTCTTCGAGCTCGATCTCCTTGGCCACGGTTACGCCGTCCTTCGTGACCGTGGGCGCGCCATAGCTCTTCTCGATCACTACGTTGCGGCCACGGGGGCCGAGGGTGACTTTGACGGCATGGGCCAGCTTGCTCACGCCCAGGCGAATCGCCTCCCGGGCATCCTGTTCGAACGCCATCTTCTTGGCGGCCATTCCGCGTGCTCCTGTCGCTATTTCTGGATGATGCCGAGGACGTCTTCCTCGCGCAGGATGAGCAGATCCTCGTCGGCGTGCTTGACTTCCGTGCCGGCGTAGCTGGTGAAGACGATGTGGTCGCCCACCTTGAGGCGCATGGGCAGGTGCTTGCCATCCTCGGTCAGCGCGCCATCGCCCACCGCCACCACCTCGCCCTGCTTGGGCTTCTCCTTCGCCGTGTCGGGTAGCACGATGCCGCCCGCGGTGCGGTCCTCAGCCTCCAGGCGCCGCACGACGATCCGGTCGCCCAGGGGCTTGATGTTCAGCTTCCTCGCCATGATTCGTCCTTCCTCCTGAGTTTGGGCCGGTCACGCCGGCTGCCCTAGAAACTCCGGCGCGGCCGGAGCGCTGAGGCCACGACCCGCCGCAAGAGTGCGCCGTCCAGCGGTTTCGGCACCACAGCGAACGCATCCTCAAGAAATGCTGACACTTGGAGACGTCCCGACACTTCCCTTGCGGTCAGCACACAGGGTACAGCGAACCCGGTGCGCGTGCGAATGGCCCGAAGCAGCGCCAGCCCTCCGCGATGCGGGATCTCCAGTTGCACCAGAACCACGTCAATCTGCTTGCGATGGATGATCTCTACCGCTGCCGCGTCGTCCTCGGCCAGATGCGTCTCGTACCCCTCGGCGTCGAAGAGCGAACCCAGGTCGCGCCTCAGGCATTCCTCGTGTTCGGCGATGAGCACCGAACGCCGGGCCTCGGGACACACCGATCTAGCCTCGCCAACCACCATCGTCGGCCATCCGACCTCAGATGATTCCGGCCAGTCGCCATAGCTTAACACAATCGTCGGGGCGTTGCAAACACTGTGCCGAAGCGCTCACATGGCACAAGGGAACCCCCGCCGCCCACACGCTCTGGAACCCTGGCCTGATCCGCGTGAACCATAACTCATTCTGCTATGGATGCTTACCGAGCGCTGCCGACTCGCGTTTGCCCGCGCCAGCGCATCCGACGTAACCGCGTAGAGCGGCGTCCGGCCTGCGCCGCCCCTGTCAGCGAGGCAGCGGCGGGCCTGTCAAAGTGGCAGCGGAACCGTCTCCCCACACTCGATCGACTGGTAGGCAGCCACGCCGATCTCCACCGCGGCCCGCCCATCCTCGCCCGTCACGGGCGGCGGCGTGTCGTTCAACACACTGTCCACAAAGTCCCGAAGCTCGTGCCGCACGGGGTCCTCTACCTGGATCTCGCTGGCGGGGAGGAACGCGGCCTTCTCACCCGTCTTGCACAGGTGCAGCCCCGCGTCGGCGCCCCAGATCGCAGGAAACACAATCGAGCCCCGCTCACAGTCCACCCGCCCACCGTAGCCGCCGATGGCGCTCACCTGTCCCGCATGGAGCAGCCCCTTGGCGCCGCTGGCGAAGTGCAGAGTCACCAGGGCGAGGTCCGGGTAGTCCAGCCGCCTGTCCACATAGAACCCGCCCGTGGCATACACGGCCTCCACCTCACCGCATACCCAGCGCAGGAAGTCAATCTCGTGTGCGTTGATCTCGAGCAGCGTGCCGCCGCACAAGTTGTGTTGGAGGCGCCACGGCTGCGTGTAGGCTCCCCCCCACTGCCCGCCCAGCCGATGGACGGTCATGCAGATGGGCGCCCCGAAGTCGCCGCCTCTCGCCAACTCGCGCACCTTGCTGTGCACCGCGTGGTAGCGGCACACCTGGCCGATCATCAGCTTCACCTTGGCCTTGTGGCACGCCTTGATCATGGCGTCGCAGTCTTCCAGCGTCACCGCCATCGGCTTCTCGCAGAAGACATGTTTGCCCGCCCGAGCGGCCGCGATCGCGTGCTCGGCGTGGGCGAACTGCGGCGAGGCCACCACCACGGCATCCAAGTCGTCGAGCGAGACCAGCGCCTCAAGGCTGCTGCACGGCCGAGCGCCGTACTTCGAAGCCAACTCGTCAGCCTTCTGCGGGAGTTCGTCGTACGTGGCCCTCACCGCTGCCGTGTCCAGCCCGGCCACGCCCTGCGCCAGCGCCGCCCCCATGCCGCCGCACCCGATGATCCCGATGCCGACCTTCGCCATCGCTCGCCTCGCTTTCGCCACAGGAGGAGGGTCCATGAGCACGGCTCAGAGCATACACTTCCGCCCCGCCGTGTCAAGCCATCACGTCTTGAGGCTGCTAACAAGGCTCAGGATCCCCAGGTACGTGGTCGCATAGCCGATCGAGCGTCGGAGGATGGACTCAGGCAGGACCTTGACGGTCCACGTCGCGGCTGGCACAGAGGCCATCGCGCCGACCACCAGCGGCACGGCCAGGCCCCAGTCGAGCGACTGCCTCAGGGTGAAATAGGCGATCAGGCCCACAAGGCACACCACCCCCTCGGCCAGAGAAGTGATCCCGATGGCGTTCTTCCCAGGCACGCCCGCGAGCACCTGGCCCCCGGTGAGCAGCGGCCCATAGCCGCCACCCGAGATGCCCTTGTTGAACGCGGCCACCGTGCCCAGGCCTATGATCTTACCCCAGGAGAACCGCCCTATCCCTTTGCCAGCTATAACGATGAAAAGCCCGACCGCAAGCACCATCACGCCGATGTAGAGCTTCACCGCTTGCTTCGGAAGGTTCACCGCAAGCACCACGGCCAGCAGCGCGCCCACCACCGAGCAGAGCGACAGGATCCAGGTCGTCGTGAACGCCCGAGTGCCACGCCGGAGGTCCACGTTGCCGAACCCGTGATGCATCAGCCCCGCTGAGATGCCGGTGAAGAACTCCGACATCAGCACCGCGGGCACGATCTGAAGGGGTGAGAAGCCCAGGATCATCAGCAGCGGGGTGAGCGTCGTGCCGTAACCCATTCCCAGTGAGGAGTCTACGTACTCCGCAACAAAGGCCATGAGGCCGATGGCCAGGAATCTCCACGCCCCGCCCACCGCAAGACTAGGCATCCGAGCAAATGCCAGGGCGAACAGAAGGCCGCCGGCCGCCACCAAGCCGATATTCCATGCGACACGGAGGCGCCGCGCGGGGGCCTGCTCCTGAGCGGCCAAGAGGCTTTCGGTGCTGAAATTCATTCCTTACTCCTATCTGTGAAATGGACATTCGTCGCCAAGAAAAAGGCAACTCACGCTTTCCTCACTGCCCGGCGGGCATCCGAGGCCATCTGGGCCACCGTCTCCTGGTCCAATACAGCGGCGATGTTGTCACGCACGCGCAGCATCAGCAGCCGCAGCCAGCAAGTCTCGAAGGGGTACGGGCACTCGGGGTCGTGGTGGGGCGCCGTGCGGCTCGCGCACGGGATTGGCGCCAAAGGCCCATCCACGGCCCGAATCACGTCTCCCAACGTAACCTTCTGCGGCGCGATGCGAAAGGCGTAACCGCCTTCTTTGCCCTTCTCGCTCACCAGGAACCCCGCCTTGCGCAAGGTCGTGAGCACCTGTTCCAGGTACTTCACCGATATCCCTTCACGCCTCGCGAGCGTGGCAGCCGACACCGGCTCCTTGCCGTAGGCATCGGCCAAGTGCGGCAACACCCGCAAAGCGTAGATGCCCTTCTTTGAGAGCCTCATTGTCCATATATCCTATCTAAGCAGGGTCCATTATACTGGCAAGGATACGATTGTCAAGGGAAATCTTTCCTGGTCGGACTCTCGCGCCAATGCGCAGGAAACTGGCCCTGCGCCACAGTCGCTCTCGGCAAGCAGGCGTGCGCGCCAGCGCGTCCTCGCGACCGCCACTGATGCCTTGCCGTGTTCCACCCAGACATCGAAAGACCAATGGAGGCAGGGCTGACGGACCCTGGCAGACTGACGGACGCCGGGATTACGGGACGGGATCGGGAGGAGGCGAGGGCGCTTCAGGTCTCCGCTCGTGATGTCCTTGTGGACAGGTAGATGCCGCCCAGGGCGAGTGCTCCGCCGACGAGCATAGGCGTGGTGAGCCGCTCGTCCGGCAGCAGCAACAGGGCCAATGCCACGCCGCCGATCGGCACGATGAACTGGAGCGGCCCGAGCACATTCGCCGGCAAGTCCTTCAGCGCCACGTACCAGGCGGTGAACCCGAACGCCGTTGGCACGATGGCGAGGTACAAGCCAGCGAGCGCTCCGCGCCACGGAAGCACCAGTCCCTTGCCCATCACGAGGCACGTGACAAGAAACGCCACACCGCCGATGAGCATGCTCAGCGTCGTTGTCACCAGGCCCCCGTGCCGCCGGACCACGCGCCGGCCAAACACAGTGTAGGCCGCCCACGAGAGGCCCGAGAGCCCGGCCAGCACGCCGCCGAGCACGTGGTGCGGACTCTCGTGAACCTGCTCCGGCGTTACACCGGTCAGCACGAGGACGCACCCTGCAACGCCGAGGGCGACTCCGCAAACCTTACTCACGCCCACCCGCTCTCCCACAAGAACCGACAGCGGCACGATGAGCACGGGGTTGGAGTTCATGATGACCTGGACAACGATCGAGTGGGTATGCTGGAGCGCGAGGAAGACGAAGAAGCCCATCGCGAAGCCGCCCGTGAGGCCCAAGAACAGGAATGGAGCCGGCTCGCGGAGCACCACCCCGAGGTCCCTGCCGCGCCCGGCCACGATCAGCGTGGCGGCCAGAATGAGGCCAGTGAGGCCAAACCGGTAGAGGCCCAACACCACAGGGTCGGTGGCGTGGTGGCGGATCGTCATCCTGCCGAGCACGAAGACCGTACTCCAGGACACACAGGCGAGGACTCCGAGCACGAGGGCGCGGCGGCTCACGGGGCGTCTCTCCGTTCGGCGGCGCTCCGCCGGCGGGCGTATTATAGTCGAACCGAGCTTCCAGCGCCAATGCTGCCTTGACAAGCGCCCGCGGAAGCCTATCATGTCGCACGCGAGACTAGGGTCTGTGCGGGAATCCACGCGGGACTGCGACACCGCGAATTCTGGCCGCGAGCAAGGAGCGAGGAGGAGGCGATGCAGCGGAGAGCATCGTGGACGACGAGCGACACGGCTCGCGG